>WSSedB2CaDRAFT_1000001_pt1 | contig 42624 bp, 31 predicted proteins | sample WetSurSB2Cattail_FD_9461 | JGI IMG/M metagenome (IMG submission 9461)
TGCGGCCCTAGCCATTCTTTCAGGCATACGACGAATTTCGTTCGTATCGTCGTTGATCAGGGTTTCCCAAGACACGCCGAAAAGACGTCCGTACTTCCGGATGGAGTACTTCAAGTCTTCCTCGAGCAGGTCTTGATCCTTGTATTCACCGTGCTCATCAACTTCAAGGAGTTGCTCTGCACCAGTCAATCGCTGGCGAGTAATTTCCCTGAAATCGTTAGCACCACCTACCTCCGAACAGAGATTTTCCCAAGTGGCAGGATAAAGATCCCACTCTTTCATCATCTTCTTATACATGGTATTACGAAGAAGTTTGGGAAAATCGCGTACGGAAGCCGCTTCCATCAGTAGACTGGAGTATGTGCCGCTCATCAATTCATACTGAGCCTCTTCCATTAGGAGAGATCCAGGCTCAGGGAATTCCATGTTGGCAAATCCAGGAACTAAAATCTGTGGCATCCTAGTTTACCTCCTTACTGGATGAATTGGAAGATCAATTTGCCCAATTGGATCTTCCCGCCACCCTGTGAAGGGGTAACCTGCCGGAAGCGCGTATCCCACTTTGCAGTAATATACGCACCCGCCTTCACTACGTTGGCTGATGTTTTGGGTTGAACCAAAGGCATATTATAATATGCCTGACCCAGATGTTTAATAACATTTTCGCTGTATGGCAGGGCAACAATACCTATGTCAAGGTTAACAGTGTTCGCCTCAGCCTTAATTGCATACCATTCCCATCTGTCGCCAGCTACCGCTGTAGTAATCGAACCGAAGGTAATCACATTACCAAGATGAGTGTAGCCATTGGTCAGATTGGTAGCGGTAAGAACTGCAGAAATAGTTCCGGTAAAAGAACCCCACAGGGTGTACAGAGCATCACCCATGTTTTTAGAAAGCTGGAACCACTCTGTGGTCGTGGGTGTGCCGGTAAGAATGGTCGAACCATATGTACCCTGATTGGTATAATCAGGCGCACCGGCTGTTACATCGCTCTGAAAAGCTGCAGTTGACGCATCCTGTACTAGAACATTATAGTTCTTGTTCCAATACAATTTAGCAAAAGTCTGCATGTTTGCGGCTAGCAGAGCATCATAGCCCCACTCACCAATTCGACATACGTTGTTACTATAAGACATAAAGTCTGTGCCACCTGCACCACTAGCAGATAGCATCTGGCCATCCAGCGATCCTGACTCATTACCAGAATAGACTATCTCACTCATAGCAACGCCATAGAGCAAGTTATCGACAACGATGGAACCCGATGGAATGTCAGCAGCACCCCAATATGTAGCACGTCCGAGGTTCACGTAATCCACCAGGTAGCCATCGCTTCTGAAATTGAGTGCCATCTAAAAATCTCCTTTAACGGTAGTATTTTCCGTGTAATACACGTTTAAATACCGTTTTACACTCGTCTAGCAGGATTTCTCCTGAGGTAGCAGAAGCGGGATAATCATTTGCGAAGATACCAAATTTAGTCCTGGCACTCATAGTATACCAAGTAAATCTATCACCAGGAGCAGGTAATCGACTCGGATCTGCATCCGTAATCAAAAAGCCGATTCTTCGCGCTTCATCCATCCAATAGACACCTGCAGTTATGTCATCAGCTAAGGTTCCAGATAGACTACCAGCCAACTTCCATACAGATCCATTATCACCTTGATAAAGAAAGTCTAGATACCACTCTTCAGTAGTGGCTGTATCACCGACAGTGATGTTTGATATCACCGTTCTGCCGGCGTTACCCTGTGCTGGTTGTGGGAGGGAAGCCATAGAACCAGGATCATTACTGACAACATCAAGTGTTCTATTATAATAGGCTTGTTGCCAAGCTAAAACATTATCAGTCAAGTGTATTTTCACAGCATGTATACCGCAGCGTATTACAGCGCCATGTGGCGTAATAGGTTTTCTATCGAGTCGCCATATTTCCTGTCCCATAGGGCATATATCGTCTAGGGCTATTCCTACTAGGCCATTATCTACCACAATATCACCAACCCGCCTAGGCACACCCATAGTATTAGTCCAAGCAACGATTACACCCTCGCTACGGAATGATAAAGCCATGAGTTATTAGTCATCGACTCCGACTATGCGATCGAGCCTTGATTGCGCCGCATCAACCGCTTCTTGTTCCCATTCACCGGGATTGAATTCGCTACCACCACCGTAGATAGGAATTCCACCCTGGGACTCAAGAATTGCATTGACGTGCTCTACTTCACCGGTAATAAGCTCATCCATTTCACCAGAGCTTAGACCAATGAGAGCGGGAAGCAATCTCTCCTGAGTAATCTCAGGTAGATTGGACTCTTCCAACTTAGCAATTGCCAAATCACGAGAAGTCAAGGTCACCAGATCTTCCCTAAGCCTCAGATTCTCTTCGGCTTGGACATCAAGACCTTCCTGTAGATTGTCTATGGCTTCGTAGACCTCAGGATCATAGCCATAGTCATCGTCATACTGAGCATGCCGGCCACGATTATCTACACCTTCATCCAGGTAATCATAGCCATCATAATCTTCAGGATCATAACCAGCACTCTCAAGCAACTGGTCAATGTCCTCACTCATGTTCTGAATGCCTTCGGCAAATCCATCAACCACCGTTTCAACGTCGTCACGAAGAGCGGCGACTTCATCGGTGATCATATACATGGATTCGAGCAAACCAGTCATAATTTCGGTGTCAAGATCAGATCCTTCGTCGGCCTCCAAAATTTCTTCTACAAGATCCGGCCGTACTTCAATAAGCTCGTCCAGGGTAAGTTTCTCAAGTCCCATAATTTCCTCCTCGTGTTGCGCAGACTCTAGGACATTGGTTACCTTACCACCGGCCGATGCCTCTGATACGAAATCTGCGCTAAAAGCCTTTTTTATACTCTCAACTATTTGCACATTTTCGCCGCCGATCTTACCAACTCTCGTTGGACCGACTGCGTTAATGGATACGCCAAGCTCATTAAGATATCCACCATCTAGGGCGGGTTGTATCCAATTCTCCCAGAATATCTTATTACGAACACCCGCTCTACCCTTGGTGGTTTGTGTATCAGGATCATACCAAGTTTCAAGAATTGTTGCTCCCCAATCATTAATAGATCTAGCTTTACCAGCATCTTTCTCCGCTGGATGATCAATATACATCCGCACCCCTTCAAATACAGGCGCAGAAGTCTCAGTAACCTCAGGGGAATAATATCGCTTCCTCTGAGACACACCGGCTTTTATAATGTCAATTGTAATTTCACGTTTTTGGGAGTCAACAACAGCTTCAGTCAAATTACCTAGTATCTGCAGCTTTGTTTCTGTTATCATCGTGTATACACCAATATGAATCGGTAAAACCTATTTCTTATTGCTTGAAAATTATAGGGGATATTACAGTAATGCATCATTTCTTATAAATAGTCTCGCCAATTCATCTTTTGCATATTGTAATTCGTCTAATTGAAGTGATCTATTAAGCATCAAAGTAAGTATATCCTTAAGAAGCTGATCACCTTCATCAGCAGATTCTGTTAATAATCTATATAATACATAGACCGCTTCTTCTATTGTCCTAGGTTTTATCATGTGATCTGCTCCCGAATATAATTTTTGAAAACTTGTCGATCGAGCACTCTGGCAGATTGTCCTTCATCTATTACAACCTCACCAGCTTTTCTAATATAGGTTAAATCTCCCACATTTATTGTTGCCCCATTTTCCTTTAAAACCACTTCTCCTGGATGAATACCCCTAGCAAATAATGTTGAAGTACTATTACCTTCAAATGAACCTTCTGCAAAATCAAAAATACGTTGAAGGACTTCTTTTTCTTTAGCTAGTTGTGCATTTTTATCCTGACCTAATATTGTCCAGTTTTCAATATATTTAGGATCTGATTTTATATCGTGTATAACACTATCTACAAGGGTTCTAGCTATAAATGTTTGATCAATCGACTGTGGATCACGCGCATTACCAAGTGTATCAACTACTTCACCAAACGAAATCGTTCTACCCTGCATAAATTTCTTATAATCATCTGGCGTAGTATATCTAGGTGCACCACCAATTGCACCTAAAGCGCCCTCTACAGTGTTAAACGCTTCTGGTTCTATCTCCTCCATTGGTCTAGCCAATAGATTACCTTGATAATCTAACAACATACGTATAGGAACATAGTCCTCTCTATCATGATTTTCAAGAATGGATAGTTCGTCTGCAATAGTGTGAGAATCTACATTCATAGACCGAATTAATCTCCCGGTAGGTGTTGCTACAGCATCATACCACTGTCCACGATCATCTTTAAATGCCTCTACACTATTCACCTCTTCCCCCAAAGGAAAAAGTTCGCCAGTAACTTTATCTCTATAATCAGTAGTCACAGGATTCTTAATCCCCCAACCACGCACGGTATCTAAGAATGTAGGATAGGTTTTAGTATCACCGGCTCTATATCTATTCTCAATATCAGCCCATATTTCAGACCTACTTAAATCATCCTGCGATTCCCAGAAATGACCAAAATCTTTTGCTATCTTCTTATCTTTAAGTAATGGCAATAATGTAGGTGCGCCACTTTCATCAGCTATCTTCAATGCATCAAAACTGACTGTATCCTTAATTGAATGCATAACCTCTGTTGCTATCTGCTCGGGCAATGTAGACTTTGAATCAAACATACTAGTGCGCCATTGTTGCATCATATAATCTTGCCATTGACGACCGACCTCTGTGTGCTTCCAAGTTCCAAACACTTCCTTACCAATGGTGTCCATAGCATCTGCTACATTTTCTTCAGTTAATGTTCTTCCTCCTATTAATTCAAGCACCATATCTTTTATTGCTTCAGCACCTAATTTATTATTATATTCAAAGACAGATATTGCACTATTCGCCGCTTCAACAATTGGCTGGATATACGGGCGCGAATATTGCCAGTGGATATTGGCCCTATCAAATGGTGTAGGGGTAAGAGCGCCCTTCGCCAATTCTTTTGTAAAATGCCATAACGAAGATGATATACTATCTCTAGCTCCAGATTCTTCAACTGCCGTGTCAGCAAAAGCAGACATCCCCTCTTCTTCACTAAGAGGATCACCACTTAACGCAGACTCTCTCATCTTAGATAACATATTAAGTAGTGCGCCCTTTTCTTCTGGTCTAATTATACCACGACCGATTAAATCTTCAAACAATTTACGATTTGAGGTAGGATCATTATTCATTAACATTATGTCTACAATTTCTTCATCTGTTAAACCACGATCCTTGAAAAATGTATATGGCATACCAGCCGCCTTAGTATGCCCAACCCCCTTACCAGGACGTATTACCCAACCTTTCGCTTCGCTTACTTGTTTCGAGTTTAATTCAACGGCTTTTCTAAATACATCACGTCTACTATCTTTGACATGTCCTTTCAATAAATACATTATATCTTCACGTGTACCATTAGTAACTTCATTAACCGATTCACCAACAACATCCCCTATATTATCACCAGTAAATGCCTGTCTTATGTGATCAACTAAAGCTTGTGGATCAAGTATTGCCATTAAGATGGTCTTTGGTGCTTCACGTATATCTGTTACATCATGAACAGATAAAGCATCTTTTATCTTATATGCATATGACTTAAGACCCTTAGTAATTCCATTAAATAGAATGGTACGAGGTAATTGTGTTCCTATGTTCTTATACATAGAGCGTATAATACCATCATGAACATTATCAAATTTATCCTTATTAAAACCATCAAAGGCCCCCTTACGCCACATTTGATATCTTTCACCCAATATTTCATTCTGTTCTTGTGGTGCTAATTTCATAATATCAAATACTTTTGATTTCTGAATTGGCCGTTCATATTTACTAATCCAATTTGAACGTTCCTTTACATTCATTTTTAATGGATTATAAGTTCTAAGGACATCACGTTTAGCCATATCGTCGGCTGAATAGAAAGTTCTCCTTTGGCGCAATCTATTAAGGAATGTGATGCGTGCATCATCCACATCAATATCCATAGCCTCTAATTCTTCGTCTGGCCTAAAATATGGTATCAATATACATCTACAACCAATATGTGTGTCTGCAGGTGGAGTAATAATATCATCAGGAACATCAGTCTCCATTGTATTATTTCTATTTCTATAATTAATCTCCCATCTACGACCATCTAATGCCCTACATGTCGGACATGCCGGCGATCCAGTTCCTGTCTCATCAATTGTGGCGAATTGGACACCCGCACAAAGCATTCTAAATTGTGGATGCTTTACCATCTCTATAACAGACTTGTTAGCCATGGTTACAGCATAAACATCAATAATATGACCCAATCTTAAAGATGACTCCGATGCAGTTTTAAATGCACCATCAGAAAATTCCTTAAATATTGAGTCTTTCTGTGCTTCAGTAACCTCTCCTTTTACACCAAGTACATTTTTGCGCATGGTATCAATGATATCATCCATGTCACTATTCATATTTAAAACAATTTTCCTAAGATGCTCACGTCTAGTTAATCCCCTCACAGGAATAACATCAAATTCATTATATAAGGCCTTTTCAATTTTGTTTCCAACTTCATCTACATCTACATTAAGATTAAACTCCTGTGATACAGCGTCCATAATAATTTTTGGTTGTGTAGAGGCTACCATAGCTAAATCAAACTGACCAAGAAGCAATCTAAAACCATCATTGCGCAAAGTAGCACCAACCGCTTTGCGCCAATCTTCACTATGTAGTTTAAGAAATTCGGTAGCCTTCCATCCTGGCGGTGGTTTACCATTCCATAAAGCGCGAAACGTCCTCGATAACCTCTTTATTGCAGCATATGACTGAATACCCTTCTTAAATTTTGGCCAGTCCTGCATTTCCTCTTTCATCCACTGAGAATATGCACCAAGCTTTGTCTTCATGGTAAAATCAAAATTACCCTTAGCCATATTTACCCAATCAACAGCAGTCTCAATCATAGGCTGTAGAGTACCAATTAATCTACTCTGTAGAATAGAATCCATGCTACCAATTTTGGTAAATATCTCTTGTGCTTCTTGTTGTAGACTATACACCTTACTATTTAGCTCATCACGTCCTAATCTAGTTAATAGATCACTAAATTTAATTTCTCGAGCATAGTTCTGTGCCTCTTTCTCTATTGCATCTTTTGGTAGTCGATCGGCCTTTGGTTTTCTATTCTCTCTTAAAATAATTCGTTCCCTAGCAATATCAACTTCTTCGGGCAATAATGGTTGATTATTTATGTGCCTAAGATATTGTTCAGCCACATAAGGATCATATGTACCCGCACCATGTTTTTTTAGTTTATTTACAATATACTCTATACCAACAACTTTATTACGGTCTTGCTTGGCATACTCAGCCATTACCGCTCTTGCTTCCACATCAAGTGTATCTAATTGATGTTCTAAGTCTACAATCTGTCCATAATTTCTTGCAAGAGTAGGTTTAGTTGCAATTTGTCCAGCGTCTAACATTTCTGGACTTGGCGCTCGAAGTTGAGAAAATTCAGTATCAAGCAGAGCATCAGATACAGTCACAGTAAATAGATTCGGACCAATTAACTCAATGATCTTCTTTGGATCACTACCGTACTCTTTGAGGAGTTTTGATTGGAATAAGAAATTCTTTGATATTAGTAATTCTTTGTCTAATAAACTTACATCACGCTTAATTACTAATGTTGGTATTCCACCTATTTTCTCCATACCCCTATAATATTTAACTACATATATATTCTCCATAACCTGATTTACTTTAGCTAGTTGTAATGACATTAACCTCATCTGTATTTCATTAATGGAGAATGATTGGAATACATTCTTAACCCACATTTCAGCATCTTTACCACACAAATCATAAAACATAAGTTTAGCAGCTTCAGTTGCACTTCTAGTACGCTCTCTCGCAGTCCTTGGACCTACATATCTAAGTGCCTCGAGTCTACTTAGTAGTCTACCTTTCTTTAAATCCTCTGATGTACCTAATAATGTAGCAAGATTTGGTACATTATTAATAACAACTTCAGCATATTGATCAACTTCAGATTTATTAGAAGCCAAATCAGATAGAGCCGATTTTAATTTTGGTCCTCTCGTCTTTAATAATTCTGAAATGTACTTATTCTTATAATGATTAAATATATCATCATCAGCCATATTAGCCGTTGCAACCGGTAACTTACTCTTATAATAATTTATAATATCGTATCTACTACCCTTAAGTCTCTTTTCGCGATCTGCCATAAGTCCCTTAAACTCAGTTTCTAGTGTATCAGTCTTTATTTTATGAAGCTTAGCTTTATTAATTTTGTCTAATACTTTATCAAGTGCCGTATCATTATCAAGAAACCATCCAATCGCCGGTTTTTCCTCAGTTTTAATTGCTTTAGCTGCTTCTTTTGTATCACGTAGTTCACCAAGTTTCACCAATGCACTTCTTATATCCTGATATTGCTCAGTAGTCAACTGATTTGTAATCTGAACACCATATTTCGTTACAACTTGTCGGGGCCTTATTCTACCAAACTTGATATCCTCAGCCTCTTTGCGTAAAACTTTTTGGTGAGCAGCTAGAAATCTCTCCGACTGAAGAGGTAGTAGATCATAGTGTGGACCATCTTTCAATTTCTCGATTAATTCAATACCATCAAGCACAGGTGCACGTAATAAGTTGTTATTAATATACAATCCCATCTCATCTTCTGGTACTAATTGCTCAAACAATTTTCTATAACGATCTATTTTTATACCACGATTTAAATTCTCCACATAGGCCTCAACTGCCCTAGGTATGCGACTTAATGCACGGTCCGTATACTTGGCGAAGCCCTTCTTGGTACTAAGTGTAGTTAATATATCTTCAGAGACATCATCTATGAATTTCTTGAGTATGTCTTTATTACCCTTCTTAAATAATTCGGGAATTGATACGCCCTTTTTAGCGTCTCTAACTGTATCAGTTATAATTTTATCAATATATGTAATCATAGGCACATTTTTCTTACGTATCTCAATTAATTCCGTCTTAAGCTGAGTTATATCATGCTCAAGTTTATTAATCGCATCTTTAGATAATGTCTTGTCTTTAATTCCTCTAGCTAATTGATTCTCAAATTTCATCAAATCATAATTTTTAGACTTAATGGGTTCTATTGATTCAGCAATACTAATTATGTGTTTCTTTATCAAAGAACCTGTCTGAATCAAATCATTAACAAGTTTATTAGCTTCCGTCTGACTTTTTGATAATCTATCTATAATATTATCCCACATGGACTCATTAGAAATTTTCTTTCCAGCAGGTAATTTTAGATGTTTAGATAAATCTCGTAAACGGAATTTTAATATCTCCTCACCATTAATATCCTTACTAACTTTACCACTCTGCTCAATTAGCTTAACTAATTGATCAGATGAATCTTGTAGTATTAATCCATATGCACCAACTAAAAAACTGGATGATAATGTTGATTGATATGGGACCCTAGTAATTCTCGATAATACAAAATTTTTAAGTTTACTCTTATTCTCTGCCGTATCGAGAACCGTCGATATAATAACCCTATCATCATGACTTGCTATTAGGCCAGCATGATCAGGGAAATGTTTGACCATAAAATTGTAAAGTCTCTCTTCACCAATAGCTGGATTTGCCTTTGCTAGTTTCCATAATTCATTTATATCAAGTTTACCAGCTTTATTCCATATCCTACCCACTATAGGATTAGCATACGTTTTGTAAAAAATCTTATCATCCTGATTAATATAAGTTAATCTGCGTAATTCTTTAATTTTCTTTCGTATGATCCTGCTTTTAGATTCAATATCTAAGATTTTAGTATTTAATTTAATAAGAATATCATCATGCTCACGTTCAAACAATGCATGACCAAGACGTAATTCGACAATCTCATCAAGTGCTTGCTTTATACTAGATCCAACACCCCTAGATACAATATAATTATCAACATCAGTTATTCCCTGATCTAATAAACTCTGTATATACTCTGGCGCATGTAATTTTAATACATTAGGATTACCATATAATTTAAGTGCATAGACGGCCTCATCTCTAAATGGTGCATTATTAATAATAATATTATTAATAGTATTTATCTTATCTTCAATACCTACTGGTAATACTTCATTTAAAAATTTAGCACCACTTGACGCACCATTATGTAGTTTTTTATTTATTATATCAATAGTTTTATGTAATTCAAATAATTCTATACGTTTACCTGCATACGCTGGATTTGTTTGACCAAATTTAATTGACCCAGCAGTCTCCATCTCAAAAAATTGCTCTAATCGCTTATCTAACGCCCTAATATCAGCCTTAACTATATCAACATCTCTACCTTGTGCAGACAAAACGCGTAGGTTCATGACAGCATTCTCACGCTTTTGCCACATTTCTATTATCTCATTATGTATTTCACGTAATTGAGTATTAAGATGTCTACTTTCAGGCTGTAGTCTTTCTAGTTCGTTATGCAACACAGCCGTTCTAATATGTGATTTTTCAAGCTCTATATGTAATTTTTCTCTTTCTTTATACAATGTAGTTAGTCTTTCTGTACATTGTGTATTCTGTTTATTAATACGAACTATATCATGTATATGGGCCTGAATTCTTGTTCTATACTTCTGACCAAGTAACATAAATGGAGCTTTTAGACGCTTCTGTGTTTCAATTCTACTACTAATTAATTCAACAAATTCCCGCACTGATTTATTAACATCTGAAAACTTACCAAGTCTTAACTCCAATTCAGACTTCTCAGATTGAACCCTGATAAGTTTATTTACGGCCTCTTGTCTCTCATCTTTTGAAGTAAAGAATATCCTATTTAGAAATGCGGTTAAAGCAGTTGAACTAGTAGCATTATGATCTATAGATTCCTTTGCTGTACGTGTAGTAATAGCGTATGCTCTCTCGAGTATTGCATCAACAGATTGAGGAGTATATATATTTTGTATTACCTTCTGCTGATCAAATGGAACATTAGCAACCAAACCAATAAGAACATCTTCAACAAATGCGACTCTATTAATCTTTAGAATATCATTTACACGTTTTACACTAAAATGATCTATTAATAATTTTTGTAGAATATCATCTACCACAGCTAATTTTTCAGTATTATATTCCTTACCTAATTTATTTAGATAACGAAGATCTAATAATCTTCGCCAATGTGCTGATTCTGACGGATCAAAAGCAAAACTACGACCATCAACTAGTAGTGGAATTATTCCACTATTAGTTTGTATAATATGATCAAGCATGTCGCTAATTAAATTTTTAGAAACATCAAATCGAAGATCTAATTTATCAAATTTCTTACCAATAAATTTCGCTTTCAACACATTATATTCGGCCTTAATTCTCTCCGGTCCTATTGTATAAATAGATCTAATAATATGATTATTATCAATATTAGCCATCGGACTAGACAATGTATTAGTTAGTATTCTCCAGAATTCTCCCATCTTCATCTCAGGATTATTAAATGGCTCAGGTAAAAGCTTCATAACATCACGAACCATTACTTGAGTACTACCATTTAATGCAAAACTAATATCACCAACTTTCCTACCTAATAATTTACCTCTTGTCTCAAGCATTCCAACTTTGCGTGGAGTGCTTAATATTCTATTCGTAAGTTCTTTTTTTATCTGATTGAGTAATTGAAATTCTTGTCTATCATATAAGACAATACTATCTGGTGACATAGGATTTGCTTTCTGTGTCTCCACATGACTTAATAAAGCCAAGACAGTGTTTGCCTTATTTCTAAGCTCCGCTCGCAGATCTGATAATCGCGCACTAGCAATCTCAAAGGGTATTTTCTTATTTGCTATAGTATTAGCTATATTCTTTTGAATGTCTCTTAATATATTAGTCTCCTCAAGCAATTTTTGATTGTTCATGTAGACATTCATATCAGGAACAGCCAAATAATCGAGGAAACCTTTAACCCCATTATTTGTCATTGTAGCTATACGCTGTGTTGAAAATCCAATGGGTTTTATTCTTCTAGCCGGCAAACCATGTGAAAATTCAAGACCAGTAAATACATCAACTCGATTCTCACCCTCTACTATATGTTCCACCCCATCAGCAAATTTTATTTTAATTGTTCTTAATAATCTAAACTTCTGTTCAGCTACACCATATTTAGCCTGGAAAGGATCATATATACCGGGCATATTATCATATACAGCCTCATAGGTTACATTTATGATACCCCTTTGCTTACCCTCTGTTAATGATAAAGCACTAAGTCTACTCTGAAGAATTCTAGCTCTCTTTATTCTGACCGGCTCACCATTTACACCAACCCGATTAATCTCAAATACATTAGATTTCTCTATTGGTGAAAGCATATTAGTTTCAAGCTTATCTAATATGGCCTGACTTGGTATATTGAATGTTACCTTACCATTCATTACATCAAGCCCCATTCTACGTAATTGAGATACCCACTGTGGTTTGCCAGCAAGTAAAACTTCGTCAATTGCAGAACCTAATAGACTGTCTGAAAGAAAAGATTTATGTAAAGCCCTGAAGGGCATCACTAAACCATCTAATAAGGCTCTATTTACATTCTTTGTGTAACCAAGTGAAGTTAATAATCGCTCAGTTGTTGCCCTAACTGGAGCCTCATGCATAGTAATATTAAAAGCAGTTGATAGAGCATTACGTTTACGTACACTCAATCCAAACGCAGACATCATTTCCTTAAAAGTCATCATAAAATTTCGACTAGACTCTGGTGTTGGAAACACATCTGGCATAATAGAATTTAATGCATCTTCGAAAAATGACTTCTTGCCTTTTATTATATCAGCCCCAGGCATATTAAGTCTACGATTACGTTTAGTTAATAGAAACTCAGATAATTCTCTTCTTGCTAATTTTGCTTCCGTAGAGCCAGCATTCTCGCTCTCAGCTTTCTTTACCTTATTTATTAATACCATCTCCTGTGGGAATATAAACGAAGCATTCTTCTTATTAATTACAAAATACAACAAATCGTCTTCAACATTACTAATATCTTCTTTTGATGCCTTAGTTGCCTTTAATTCCTTTAACTTACTTAATAATTTTTGCTCATATTTTGTGGTATCCTTCATACCACGTAACATCATAATCTTACCTCTTGATCTCTCAATGTTCCGATCAAGTTCTTTTATGATATCAGAACCACTACCAGATGCAACTATAGGATCTATATAGACTCCTCCACCTGCCTTTATTTCTTCCTTTAAATTCTCATATTGTCTAATATCATATAGATGTTTTATAATTTCATTACGCCCGTTTGCCTCAGGCGTTAATATAGCTTGTGATGGACTATCTATATCCATTAAACTATCTCTTATATGATTCTCAATTATACCGATTAATGTTCGTGATGGTCCAGATGCATCTTTATTAAAAAATACTCCTTTTAAAGTCTTAGGTTTATAATCTATAAGAGGATTACCTTCAACTATTTCTTTATTAAAATATTTACGATGTTCTACCGGACTAGTATTTCTAATCATATAAGCTTCATGTAAACGACGACCATCAAGTTTCTCAGATAGTTGAGTTAATGGAATACCAGTCTCCTGAGCTATATGTCGTAACACACGGTCAGCAAATACTGGCGCTGCAGTTTTTCTAACTAACATATCTCCTAATTCAGTATCTGTGTATTCATACTTAATTCTATCTACAAGATTCCATACATAGTCAATTATTAAATTATTTGCCTTTTCATTAAGTATTCCACGGTGCGTAATTAAAAAATACTTTGCTCGAGCTTTATCCTTCGCTAAAAGTATCTTACCATATTCACCGACATCAAATACATCACTACGCGCCTGTAACCATAAATTATTTTGTTTTGCTTTCTTTGCGCTCCACTCCACCATATCCAAGGCTGTCTGTATATCAACAACCTTAGATTTAATTGCTACTCGACCAATATCCTTCTCATAAGGTGGAAATACTACGCGTTGCATCGTCTTCCATCTACGTAATATACCAAATAATTCATCAAGATTAGTATTCCCAATAAAATGTAATCTAGCACTTATGTCATCGACTACAGACTCGACGCTTGGCAACCAACGCGACATAGAGTTTTCAATCGAAGATATTGGTATTCTTCTGTCACCTATTCTTCTACTCTTCTCTAAAAATATTTGTTTATTAACTTCACTTGACCAACGATTATTAGCTATCTCTCGTACTAATGCCGGTCTAAATTTCTCTAATATTTCCTCACTAGTAGCAGTACCATGTTTTATACGATGCGCCAATTCATAAAGATCTATTTCTATTCTTGGTGTTATAATACCACCAACGCCATAGTTCTCAACAGCTAGACCATAATTCCTTATTTCTACCTGTCCTTTTGGAAATTGTTTTTTAATTTTTCGTAGATCATCAAGGGTAGTTTTTGTACCACTAAAAGCCTCAATACCAAATGCCTCGACATGCTTATTAATCTCTTCATCAGTTACAATTAAATTTTCAAAATGTGTTGGATCGATAGTACCCATCTCTCTACGAGCTAGATAAATATATCTTTCTTCAACCAATTTTCGCTTTGGTTCAAGCGCATTAATACTATATATCATACGTCGTGACGCAAGGTCGTCTGTTGTTACATTCTTAAATTTCTTTATTGCACGATCGGTCCTATTCTTTAATGCATCATATTCTGCACGCGATGCACCTCTCTTCTCAAGAGCCTCTAATTCTATAGAATAACTAGTAAAAACATCTACCGGCTCAGCATACGTATTATATAAGGCCTTTGCAATAGCGTCTTTCTTAATTAACTTCTTGATCTTCTTTATTTGATCAAGCGCCTCTTCCGCTGTATTGGCCGGCGCTATACCATACTCATGAAACTGTTCTAAGAATCTATTAATATATTCATCCATCATATTAGACTGAAACATCCTTGGGAACATATTATACCATAGATGGATTGTCTGTGATGCTGAAGGATATTCGATAATTGGTTTAGCTAGATATGCACCCCCTGGGGTATTATTCTTCCATATACCAGGATCTAGTGGATTCATTACTTCTTTTGCTTTAATCCACCACACCGGCTCAACTTTCATTCCACCATCTATTAATTTCCCCATCCTTATTCTAGCTTCAATTGAATCAAGACGACCACTAACACGAAAATCTTCAATAATATTCATAGCAAATGTATGCAGGTCTTCCATAGACGCTTCTTCAAGTTTACCTGGATATATTCCAAGTCTATATGCACCCACCCTATACTTATCATCATTAATATTTACAAGATCATTATTTAAGAAACTAAGATGAGTTAATTGTCTCTGTGATATAGCATTACGTAATGCGTCAGACAATTTATCTCGCTCTGGCGACTCCTTCATTCCTTTTATTTGATCTTCAAAATGTTTAATTCTATCAGTTAAATAATATATCTTTGCGATTGATTGATCAAGACTACGCTTACCCACTAATGTCTCAGCAATTTTTGATGATAGATTCTCCTCATTCATATGCTCAAACATAAATTGTTTAGGCATTGCATATTCAAGTTGTTTAGTAATTTTCTGTGCCGGATAAATTGGAGAATATCTAATTGTTTCAGTTATCTTTTCCTTAACTGTTTTCACACCTTGGCTAAAGTGTAAAAAAGAATCTATAGTATCATGTACGTTATTCCATTCTCTGGCATTAAGCGTTTCCATACCAGTAGGAACCCTACCAATATACTTAACTCCCACCTCATGCTCAGTCAAGATAAATGATGCTTTTGCTCCTGGCGGTAAGTATCCCCTACCCGTCCGCAATATATGTTGGGGGAACGCAGGATTATCAAACCCAACCATTCTAACTATACCGGCCGTCTGATCTCCTCTTGGCTCAGTTATATATACCAGAATCGGTAATCTACCAGTTGGCCATTCTAAAGCCTGTTCATGGTAAAGATTATTTAGGCCATATAACTTTCTCTCAGCATCTACTAAAACTGCACGTCGCTGTGTATCAAGTGACATCCTGTCTCTAACATCACCAATAAGAGACATAGCACGATCATTAACAGCATCTCTCCTCAATCGCTCAATTTCATCAAATTCTATAATAAGTCTTGCTTCTTCTTCTGCATCGATGGTAGCATCAGAATTTAACACTTGTAAATGCATATCATGAACCAATGCAGACCTAAAGTCCATTGGTATATCATTTTCAATCTTAATTGATCCAGGACTTACGTATTTATAAAATGGTTGATGTCTATACACCTTGACAATTGATTCTTGTAGATCATGAGTATATCTATCCTTCGATCCTGTTTCTTCAGTAAACTCAAGTTTCCGCATCATATCACGATGTTCTGGCCATATGGTATCAGGAAGCTCAACAATTAATTCGACACCCCTATTCTCAGCTTTACCACCTTCTCTATCCACATACATATTTGATATGCCAGCATCCATAGATACTGTATCATAATAATTCTTAAATATTTTCTGATGCAAACCAAATAAAACATTGTTAGCGATTGATGCTTGCGTTGTTTCATCTGACATAGCTGGTGCATATGATATACGTTGTGCAAATTCTTTACCAACACCGGTTAATCGTCCCCTTGCACGCATTAAATAAGTCTGAACTAATGGGAATGTTACCAATCTTTCTTGTGTTCCCATTGATTTCCATAAATCTTCAACAACTATAGCCGCATCTCTTCGTATTTGATTATCAGTCTTAATATCTAAAATTTCATCAAGCGCACCTTTAACAATGTCATATCTCTCTGTAAAAGCTTGATTACCAAGTTCTCGTTCAACATGCTTCTTTGCTCTTGCTATAGCTCGCTCATCACCAGACATCATTGTAGCGGTCCATATACTGACCATCTCTTCTACACGCTCTGGTACTGAGATTTTTCTCTCTATGTCTGATGTAGCACATGATGCTATCTGTGAGATTAGCTCAGATAACGCCCCATCTGCTTTTGCTTTTTCTGGTGATCTATAGATAGAATCCGGTTGTACCTCAAGGGCCATTAATCTATAAGCTATTCGCTTATATTTCTTGTCTGGAACATCAATTTCCTCAGGCCTTAGTATACCAGTAACAACAATATTTTTATCACTTGGTAACCATGGTACACCATGCTGACGCATTAAATCAAAATGTGAACTTATTCTCGATGCTGGATCTATATATTTCCAATCATCTGGAACAACATACCTAATTATATCTATCTTATCTCTCTTACCTTTTACACCAACAATAAGATATGATGGATATAATGCTTCAGTAGACGTAATTGGTCTTCGTATACCAGTTAAATAATTATCTTTATTAATAACGTGGAACTTTTCTTCTAATACACCATTCAATCTTCTAATCTGAGAACTAAGATCATCTATCTTAACTTGTAGATGTTCCTTTAAATATGATGTGGCATTTACTATATCTGGTTTATAGCGCCCACCTGCATCAAAATCAATCACATTTAAAATAGACTGTTTATCCGGAGATTCTTCAGCCAAATTATCATACAATTCGTGTAGTGTTATTTTATATTGTATACCAACATCACTACGCATTACCATATGCTCAGGATCATCACCAATAATCTTAGCAATCTCAGCACCCTGCTCATCGAGTTTTTTGTATAATTCGGTGGCCTTACCTAATCTGCGCTGTAAAATTGCTCTATCATCAATAGCCTGATCTATACGAGTCTGAAAATACTCATTTGCTTTTGTTTTTAATTTTGTTACATATAAAGCCCTACTAACATCACCGCGCTCTATTGGAATAGGAGCACCAGTAGCCACAGCATGTACAACCTGTGCTCGCATGCCTTCAGTAGCTTGTAACTGTTGTGTAGCTGCAACTATCTGAGATCTAACCGTAGCTAATTCTTGTGCAAGGGCCGGTGCAAATTCCTCATCGTGTCTGGTCAATATAATTTGATTTAATAATTTCTTACCCTCTCTATCATCACCTAATATTTTAGTATTTGGAAAATATATGCCGGCGCTCTTTTTCTTTAACTTTACTACACGATCACTACCAACAATTTTTATAATATAATCTACATCACGAACTAAACCATCTTCTGATAGTGATTTAGTAGATTCAATCATCCCCATTAATGATGCTGGTAGATGCTTATTTTTATCTAAATAATTACGCCATAATGTTATTAAATCATCACGCTCTATAGCACCAGTTGCTGCCAACTCTGCGCTAAGACGATGTGGTGTCATACCAAGCATGTCTTGACGAAATTGTGGTGTTAATAATTGTCCACTAGAATCTTTCTTGAATCGTAATATATCATCAATCTGTTGCTCAACATGAACACGTTTTTGTTCAAGTCGTCCCCGCTCTTCAAAAATCTCTTGTTGTAATTTAGCCAGACTATTAGCAGTTATCTCTTCTGGAACTGAATACTGTTTTTGTCTTACCGGCCGTCCAGCTTTATTGCTCCTTATTACACTACCACGTTTCTGTATCTCTTCATATAGTAATCTAGATTCAACACCATTTACATCTTTCTCATTTATAAATTCAGCCAACTCATTTGAGATAGATGTTTTCTTTTTAATATCTTTTACATCACTCCAGTCAGAACGTAATTTACCTATCACACGTTCAAGATGTTTACGACGTTCCTCAATAGCATCAAAGCGCTGTTTCATTTCATCATAGCTAGGAACATGAACATGCGCTTCTTTTTCTAATCTAGCATAATATGCCTTCCGTAGAGCATCAAAAGAAGCATTAGTAGATTCCTCCATGGTACCATTCATACTATATGCCATACTAACTAAATGCTCTACTTTACTAATACCTGGCAATTGAGTTGATTTATTTAATAATATATTATCTTTAAGTGGATTAAACCAACGTAATTCTTGTTGTATTTGTGCATACTGTGCTCTTAAAAAATCTAATGTGGCCCGATCATATTGTTTACGTTTTTGTGCTTCTGTTAAACTTGTTAATATCTTACTAATACCATCATCTATATCTGTAGACCATTTTAACCAACCAGTTTTACCATAATCTTTACTTAATTTCTTTACTTGATCATCCAGCATAGCATGAGTTGATGGACCGCCCCTAGTATCTGTGGTAACCTTAGATCTTACTATTTCACCGATTTTCTCTTGAAGTGTATCAAGCCTAAATCTATAACTATTATTAATATTAGTAAGCTGACCAAATACAGCCCCAAAATGTGTTTTTGCAATGCCGGTTTGATTATCTGCTTGAGCGCGTCGTACCTTATCTAGTTCATTTGCTAATGCGCGTATCTCCTGCTGACGATTTACTGTTATTGCATGGCTAGAAAAGTCATTGTGCATCTGTTCATTAACTGTATCCCTAACCACCTTCGCAAAATCGCTAGCATGTTCATCCAGCGGCCGGAGAGCTTTCTCTTCTAATTCCTCATCAATGGCATTTAGATTCTTTTCTAATATTGCCGTTCCATATTTCTTCTGCTTCAGAATATAAGAGTATAATCTAAGAGATGCTTTATTCTTTTCAAGTTGATCAATCATCCGTCTACGCACAATATACTCAGGACTATTTTGACCAACTGAATCTAAAATATCAATTGTATCTTTTGCTCCTTCTATCCCAACATCTCCAGCTTGAACAGATCGATATGTCTTAGCAAAATTAATTAATCGCTGAGTATATTCACCCTCATCTATCCTTGGCTGCATAATGGCCATATACTCAGCTTTTAACTTATCATTTTTCTTAATTCGCTCAAAGAAATCTGGAGTGGCCATCAATTTACGTATTTCTATGTCTTCAGTAGCTCTAGCTTCGCTACGCGCTCTCATTTCTTTTAATGCAGCAGTTATATCAAGAATATCTGCATTAGCCTGAAGCATACCATGACCGGTCTTCTTCTCTAATCTCTCCTTCCTATTCTTAACATAGTCAATTTTACTTGCAACTTGTTTCGAGTATTTTACAAATAATTCATCCTGAAGACTATCAATTACATCCTGATGTGTAAGCCCTTTAGCTAATTCTGTTTTTAACCATGATAAAGGAGCATCTATATTATCCGGATTATTAACTATAATTTTAAATTTATTAAGCGCATTTATTAATCTAGTGCTATGATTCAGTAATTTTGTCCTCTCAGCAGATTTTTCAAGTTTAGACACATTAGCATACATACCCTCTACTTCTTTAACTGCTCCAGAGATATTACCCTCATAGCGTTCAAAGATATTCTCAATGATTTTTGGTACTGCTATCTCTTTAGGTAGCTTTTTAATCAATTCTTTTATATACTGATCTTGTAGACCTCTGATGTTTTTAAGCATCTCATCTGTTACTGTCTTTATTAGTTCCTTACCTGAACGTGGTATTTCACCAAGCCCCTCTACCACTAAATACGTTTTCTTTGGATCTACATCAAGCATATATAAATATTCATATGCATCGATGTGTTCGCCGGCCGCATTAACCGAACGTATCTTAGCAATTATGTTCTTCTTATCTCTATCAAAGATTGCTTTACCAGATGCGACTGCATCAGCCTGTACTTCCCTCAGAATAGGAAGCCCCTCAAATGGTGCTTCAATACGTCGCTCTGGTTGAGTTTCAATTTTCTTTATGGTAGTTTTTAATTCATCATTAACTGTCTTAACTATCTCACCAACTTTAATAGGCCCCTCTTTCGTGCCAAGTCGCTTTCTAATTAATTCAATAGCAGCTTGGGCCGCTCTATCCATCTCTTGACCTGGCGCTAAACCATGCTGTATTTCACCTAATATTATACTATTAAACTCAACATTTGCATCATATGTAGATAGAATATCTAAAATTGTCTTAAGATGATAAAGTTCTCTTTTGTCCCTATTTGCCCATTGAATAGATAATAAATCTGGAGTTAATGCTCTATGAGTAAATCTCTGTGCCGTTACAGTACTACCAATTTTGGTAAGTTTGATCTCTCCAGAAGGATTATCAAGGTCGTTAATCTGTTGAATAATCGCTTTCTCACCAGCAAATCGATTAAATTTCCTGGCACTTAACTCAAACGTTTGTTCTTCAGTATCATAATCAGTACCACCACCACCATGACCAAATGACACAGACACCAACGATGGATTATGACCCTTGGATATATGCTTTTCGTCTTCACTTAATAAAGTCTGTAAAAGTTTATCAGCCTGAGATACTGATGCATGTCCTGTTCCACTAGATATACGCCTACCTAATGAAACATCTGCAGCAAACCACGATTTAGTAGGAAGATTATTTGCTTCAATAGTTATATGATTTGGTATACCATATTTATGTAATTCATTAATCATACGACCATCTGGTTCATCATATCTACCACTATCAGTAGTAAGGGCAGTAATTATACCTTTACCTCTCAAACGAGGATCACTGTTGGTAAATACCGGACATAATGTACGACCCTCGGCAGCATCATGAGGTCCAGAAGCAGCAAACATCCATACTCGACTATTATCACGCTTGAATAATAATTCATCTTCCCCTAATCTGACTGCATTATCTGGTTTTTGAGTAAAATGTAGATTAATGGCTCGTATTAAGGCTGGATCTTCATTCTCAATATTATTCCACGTTCCCTCTGTTGTAACAATACGTGTACTTTTGTCTAAATGAGGTATTAAAGTCTCTAACCCACCAATATGATCCTCATGATTATGAGTTAGAATAACAGCATCTATTTGTGATATATTAGTGCCAGCCCTAGTTTCTAGGACCTTCATGATAGCATCAGCAGTAGAACTACCATCGAGCATAGCTTTACCGCCAGTATCAATTAGGAATCGTTGTATTACAGTTCTATCTTTTAGTAAATCACCGTACTCGACGTAAGTACAATTCCCTCTTGAACCAGACATAATGGGAATTATTCGTACATATGAATCGCTCATTCATCGAATTCCTCGAAAAATTCCCGAGTTATAATTTCACGAGCTATACGTCTAGTACGTAATGGACCATTAGTGCGACTTTCAATCAATTTTTTAGCTCTACTAATACGGGTTGGTAATGGTCTTTCCAAACTCTCCATAATCGACAAACGTTGAGCAACTGAATGTCTCACTGATTGCATCAATCCCTGACCAGGAGGTCCACCAGCACCAGGACCCATCATTCCACCAGACTGTGCGGCCATCATCTTCTGCATTGCCTGAGATGCCTCTGGAACACCAGCGTGCTTTGCCGCCACAGCCTGAGAGATATCTTCGTCACCCTGTACAGACATTAATTGTTTTTGTTGCTCAGTCTGATCGGCCGTCATTTGACTCTGTAGTTCTGCCTGTTGCTGTTGCTGTTGAGCAATTTTCTCATCTGCTTCACGTTGCTCAGAATCCATACGTGGCTTCTCTTTAGCCCAATCAAATCCTGCCTTAATACTCATTGTCTGACGTGAAGCTATACCAATCTCACTATATGTACGATATGCGCCGGCAAGATTAAGAAGTTCTTCACGATCCAATTCAGGAAAGATTATCTCAATGCAATCTATAATCTTCTTAACTTTAGTAACACTTCTACCTAGAGACTCATCATATGCCGTTATCTGATATGCTTTTGATAATGGTCCATATTCAGCACCAGCATACAATACCACCCACAAAAGTCCATAATGATAAGCATATTTCCAAAGCTCTTGATAGCTTTGCATCATGCGAATAAATGGATAATTTGTTGACTTGGTGCTCGAATAATTAGCATTACTAGCATCACCAGTGACTATGTGCTCTGGAAGTCCAGAACCAGCCACACTCATTAATTTAATTGCACGAAGATCTGCCGCTGTATTTGCACTACCAGTATTTGTGCCCTTATATTCATACTCAATTCTATCCGTATGAATTAAAACACTTCCTGGCGCTGGAGGAATTCTATGTTTCTTGCGTTCAAGTTGCACATCCCGTTCTGTTCCTTTTATCGTAACGTCCATTACATATGCTGAACGGGCTTTATTAAGATTAACTATGTGACGTAGAAGTTGCTTATATTCCCTTAGCCAATATAGATGGGACGCAAGATGCGTCATACCCCATTTACGACCATGCACAGTAGGAACCTTAAATTGATAAATATAAGATTCCATATTCTTAGGTTGACCAATGTTGATCCAGTCTTTAGGAATATTAACCTTGTTAGCAAGTTCTGGATTCCTAATTAAATCAACACTTGGTATAAATTCAATAACAAGTTCTTGATCGTACACTTGATAATTATAGATATGCTTAGTGTATTGTCGTTTAAAATAGATTGGTGTCTTGATGTCGTCCGGATCATGAATGATCTCACGTATTTCGTGTGGTGAAATCTCCCTAACCACGACCTTACCAGTTACTTTCGAAATATAAAATCGAAAGAACACATTACCATTTATCACAAACCCATTAGAATACTCTCGTATTCGTAAGGGCATCTGATTCTGAGAACTATTCCAAAAATCATTTACCCATTCCTTAACAGCCGGAATGGGTGAAGAGAATTTTAGATCATCACCAGTACAGAAGTTGGTAACATGATTAACTTGACGAAATGCAAGAGGATTGGTACAATAAGCACTCCAAGCCCTCTGCATTTGTTCATACTGTTTATCAAGTGGTAAGTCAAAATCCGTGCGATAGTCAGATAGCGCTCTCCATAGATTCTCATCTTCGTCTATGACACTCTCGAGAATCTTATTACTCGACCGAAGCTCTTCGATTTCCTCTCGGAGATTTGCTAATTGCTCAGATTCAGTAACTACTTCACTAAATATCTCCTCAGAGAGCGCCCCTTCAAGTGCCGATTCGATTTGCATTCATTATACCGCTTGCTGTTTTGCCTTCACGAATGGATTCTTGGCCAAACGTTTATGTTTCCGATCACAATACTTTTTCAAACCCCAATTCGTGTCGTTCAGCTTGTTGTTTGGTGGTTCATCTCTATAGATATTTTTACCACAGTATTCACATACTTTATACTCACGTCCTGCTTCGTCTCTCATCTGTAACTCCCAATGTCGATCACCAGTGTTCGTGATGATCCGTTTTTATAAGCATTTGGGAGTTCCATAAACTCACCGGTTTGCTTATGTTTTATAGTAAAGATACCTCTATATCGGCCGATAGGTGCAATTGGAATATGCTCCCATTTATAATATACGTCACCCGTAGTATTATCTATCTCAGCAGTCGCATCTTTTATTACAAAAAGATTTACTTTCGACCCCTTTGGATGTTCTTCTTTGTCTGAATAATCAGTATGATAATAGATTTGTATCTCTTGAGTTACAGCCTGAGTTGTACTATCAGTATATTCATGGACTGTAGTTGAATCAACAATTTGTGAATCTGTCCATCCTCTAATTACAAATACCGGTAGACAATAGTTAACTGCATCCCAACTACCACAACCGTAAACATACATCAATTCAAAATCAACTAACAATAATGTCCCAACTTCTAATAATTTGGAGACATCATCAGCTAAATTAACTGTTCTATTACCAGTATTAATCTCATAATATGTATCTGAGGTAATATACTTACGCGCCACAGCAGTTGAATCAGCAAGAGCAATTGTAGCTAACTCTGTGTCAGCTACTAAAGAAAAATACGCCTCATAATCCGTACTATTAAGGGCTATCAGATTATCATCATCATCATAAAGGTGCGCCCTTGGATATAGTAACGAATCTATAGCAGCAAGTTTAAAGAATAACTTGTCTTGTGTCAATACCCAAGCCCCATGTCCTTCATTGTATATTTGCTATGAGCTTCAAACATCATAGTTCGTAGAGACATTTTAACTCCTTAGAAATTGGGTATGACTAAAAGCTGTACATCCGGCATAAATATTAGCCACACCCAAAAATTTTACTTACCGCCGCACGGCTTCGGCTTTCTTCCAGATCCTTTACCCTTACCCATTGTTCATACTCCTTGACTAAAATTCATTGCCATAATAATCATCCAGTGGTGTATCGTATGCAGGATCACCTTCTATTACTAGACCATATCCATCAAAGTATGTAGACTCAGAATCCTTAAATGGGTTTCCATCATCTCCCTCATCTGTAATATAACCGTCACCATGTGCAGCAGATATAATTGGCGTAGAATCCACCTCTTCCAACATGGCACACATTAGTGCATCAGGATAATGATCATCAACCTTCTTAATATTGCCATTTCTATCTTTGCGCCAATTCTTAAGTTGCTTCACCATTAGCTCAAATCTATGATCAACGTAGAGAAGTCTTTTCTCAAAAAAATTACGTAATACACCAACTCCCTTTTGCTTCTCTGTATTAAAATTTACTTCAACAACATAAAATCCATGATCATGTCGTAATTCATCATTCTGATATGGATGAGAAGAGTCAGCATAAATAATTTCAAGACCATATTTCTTACGCCACGTTTTCAAAATCTCATATACATCAGATGCTCTATTTGCTTCCTTATGCCATGCATCTATAGTCTCACATCTACCGTCTTCTAACCTTTGCACAAGTACAGCCGCCGCCATACCACGCGCACCCCAGTCTACTCCTGCCCGAACATATGCTCTTCTATTAAATTTAAGATTATAGACTATACATGATGCAAGTGAGGTTGGATCAATTACAAGATTCGCACCTGAAGGTCGCCATCCCATAACATCAACTTCAAACTTATCCTTATCATACATAGTCCAATCTTCACGTAGTTGTTTAATTGTTACCCAACCACGTTCAGTAAATCGAGCCTTATGATCAATTGTACCACCACACTCAGGACAAACTTTACCTATATCACCTGGAGCCTTAATAATTTCGCCAGTAGCATTATTTTTTACATAATTAAATGGAACCCATTTTGGTAAAGTCTCTGGATCTCTTTCATAATCCATATAACACTTACATATTACACGACAATATCGTTCCACAAATTCTGGAACACAAGTTTCACATGCATATGTACATTTTTCACATACATCAAAAGCCTCCCAATCAAATTTAATAAAACCTATGTCTTCAGAATCCCAATATTCCTGAAACTTACCAAACATTTTATGAAACGTAGACAAACACACTAAGATTGGTACTGGTGTTCCTTTAAGCATACCAAGTGCATCTGTAATAATTCCATCTTCCATCTCACACATCTCGTCCATGACAAGAAGTCCAGGTGTCTTTGTCTCACCACCAGGGTGTTTACCACGGACAGATTTAGGAGATGCCGGAACAGAGATTAAGGATGGTTGCGGCTTGAGACCAGCCTTTGTGACCTTTTCAGCTAGGGCTAATTTCTCAGGAGCAATTTCTCTAGCGTCAGGATCATGGTCAATATAGGCCTTACAATATTCAAAAACAATCTTAGCCTGTTCCTCTGACCCACCGCAATTAACAGCTTCTGCGTCTAATGCATACCACACAAAAAATTCAAATGCTGAAGCCCATTTTGACTTTCCACCACCACGAGGACTCTTAAAAATAACCTTTACGGATATATTATTACGAACATAATGATATAATTTAATTAAAAAGAATTCAAGCTTCGGTGGGAATGTGGTGTCGTGTATCTCTTTAAAATAACCAACTATATCATCACGATATTTATCAGCCGTAGTAATTCTCGGTTTTAACTCAGTAAGTAAATCTTCAAAATAATTGTCGTCTGCCACTAATTGTCCTAATTATGCTGGTAATAGAGTTACATGTTTCATTATCTCCTGGTCGAGTCTCTTTTTACAGACAGGACAATCCCTCGTTACAGTTTTAAACATGATAACTAATTTACGATTTGCTTCGCGAGATTTTTCTAATTCTTTATGTATTTCACGATCACTACCAAGAAGCATTTGTAACTTGGCCTGTTCCATAATGATTGATTTAATATTATTTAGTGCTTGATTTTTACTTTTTGGATTTTCGTTTGTAAGCTCTTCGTATAAAGCCCACTGTTCCTTGAGTAATCGATCGAGTGACTCAAGATGCCTCGCTGTTAATTCAAGTTTACGATCAAGAAATTTTGGATTATCTGCTGCAAACTGTTCTACTGATGTAATATGACCTTTTATAATATCTATTACATCTTTTAAAATTAATTGCTTATACTTACCCCCATGTTTAACCCCCTGCAGAAGCGACAATATCTCCGGCGCACTCTTCCTCCTCATATAATGTTCGATTACCAAGTTCTCTAACTCGAATTGTAAGAGCAGGTTGGGGTCCTGGGGTAATATCATCCCAAAACGCTGGTTTTCTTGTGAGGGCATCTTTACTCCTACACTCCTTACTACAAAACCGTTGTTTATCGGTTTTTGGTATAAAATCTATTTTACAATATTCACATGGTTTATATACTGGTGGTCCCTTCTTCTTATCGCGAAATCTTCTTAAACGTTCTCTCTTTTTACATGCAATGCTACAGTATACATGATCACCATTTATCGGTTCAAACGTATTATTACAATCACGCGCCGAACACAATCTATAATCTATTAAGCCAAGAATCTTATCTACTACACGTAGATTAATCTTTGACAATCCTGATCTTATACGATATTTAACTGCCTGAACTGATATCTCAAGTGTACCGGCAATGTCCTCAAGCGAATTACGTATACTACCATCAAAATTACAAAATAACCACAAAACTTCAAATTCTTCACGAGTAAGTATATCATCAACCTTCTTGCTTAGCATAAAAGTTCTTACTCTATCAAAATCATGCTTATATAAATTTGGTCCAGGTCTATATTGAATATCAATACCCAATCTCTCAAATTCATAATGCAATCCATTCATTAATGCTCCAGTTACTATGAATAGCATATATGTACGTAATTTCCCCATACCTACATAGACATAATGAACAGCCTTCATCTTTGAAACGCCCATTATATCAGCTATATATTGAAATGAATTACAATGTTTGGCAATAAGACCATAATATAATCTCATCGCCCTACGTTGACGAGCAGTAAGTAGCCCATGAGGATTCTGAACTATTAGTGTTTGCACGTCATGACGTACAGTCTGCGCAATTATTGATGAACCATTATTTTTTGTTGGTAAGATAACCCTAACATAACCAGAACTCGTAACAATTCCACCAATATTATACCTTGATAATGCAATTCTACCTATATCTTCATTCGAAAATGAGAATTCTCGATGTTGAACATTAATCTGTACATCTTCTTTTACTTGCGATTTCTTAATTGTATAATGAACGCAGACAGATTCATCACAGCCTGGATGATACAGATTACCTGGATCACCGGCCAAACACACCACGCCGGCATCTTTGGCACAAGTTGCCCCGACCTCATGTAAAGCTCTAGAAATTTTATCGCAAATGGATGTACAACTATCGTAGGTTGAGCAATTTGTACATGTCATGAATTCTTATCGACATGTACCCAGACTATAAATCCACTATTATTCTTCGATACAATCAAAACGTGCTACTACGATAGCACCTATAGAGACAAAATCATCATTTACGGCGCGCTTATTGCCCTCATACAAAGCCTGTTTCAGATCAACAATTTTCTTCTCAATTATAAGACACCAATCTGCATCACTATGCAGTTTATCATGATCAGGCCCATGATGTTGAAGATCTTGTTTGATTCTCTTCTCATCAAATAACTCATAAATGGCTTCTCTTTTCATGTTATTCTACCTCCATCTAACAATACCATACCAACACATAGTGATTTATATGATACCCCATGTCTAGTACTGTGCGTTAGAATATGCCAATCCTTAGATTTTAAATTCTCTATCACTTCATCAGTTACTTTCTCTCTAATTGCTTTATCTTCATCCTCTGGAAATATTGTATTAAAATCAAAATCAATATAATCAATTTCACGATTATTAAATTTATCTATCTCTGGTACTAATTCTTCAATTATCTTATTAAGATAATAATCGATTAACACAATATCATCTTCACTAAATTTTATATCTTTCTTAAGAAGTTCCCAATTATGTTTTGTTTCTTTATATTTTGTTTCTATATATTTTGTTTCTTCTCTCATATCCATACCCCCTTCTCTAATTAGACCCAGCCCTACCACCAGATTGATGCTCACCTTCCTTATGAAGCCCCAAATTATGCTCCAAATTATGCTCCACTTTCTCTTCATGACTTATCCAGTTAATTTAAGGAAGTATCTCAATAGCCATATCAGCAAATTGCAATAACATATATTGATACATCACTCCACCTCTATCCATGATATATCATCTTTACGATGACAAGTAATTATATTGTCCGCCATCTCCTTAGCATTAAGTATAGTGGTGTGTGTAATTATCCATATATAATCAAATAGATATTTACTCCTAATTTTATGAATTATGTCAATAAACTTGCTTCGACCACGTGTGTCCAGAACTCCCATACCCTCATCAATTAATAACATATTGAGTAGACCAGTATTTCTATTGCGTGTAGTAATGGACAAAGCCACTCGTATAGCAAAATCAATCCAGAATGCTTCACCAGATGAATTTGATATATAGTCGGCATCAACTCCATCTGAAATGCTAGTCACATTAATCTTAAAAACATCCTTCTCCTTCAATTCATTCGTAATTGGATCCTTAGTTTTAGTATCTTCCTTAAGCTTAATAGAAATTCTTGAATCATGCTCTGCCATCTCAAGAATGTCATTAGCTATCATCTCTATTTCATCAGACACCATACTTATAATATAGGTAGGAATACCATCAACATGGAATGCTTTTGCTAAGATCCTTAAATTATTAAGATCCTCCTGACTTCGAATCAATTTTGTTTTTGCAAGAGCTATACGTGTCTCTTTTGCTATATTATCATTTATCTTCTGTTTTAAAGTAGTAACATTTTGTTGAGTTTGTTCTATTAGAACATTTGTAATCTTTTGTGCTTCCTTTATTTCTATTAGTCTAAGCTCATATTCTTCTTTCTGTTGTTCATCTCCCTTTAGATCCTTCGACTGTAGACGATACATATCTAAAGAACGCTCCATATTTGCTTGTTCTTCTTCTTTAATGCGCTTCTCACATTCAACCAACTCATCATTATATCTACTAATCCCCTCAGTATAACGATTACTTGATGCTATATAAGATAAATGCACCTTCTCAAGTCTATTAATCTCCTCTAAACGTTTATCAGATTTATTAATCTCTTCATTCATCTTGTTAATATTATCTACCAATTGTATACGTGCCCCATTATCTATAAGTAAATTTCTATCAAATTCATCTATAATATCCTCCATCTCGCTCATAACCTGATCCAAATCAGCTTTTAACTGAATCTGATAACCAGATTTACCATCAAGCACAGGACAGTGTTGCTCTATAATTGGACAAGTAATCTGTCCCGCCTCAAGTCTCTCACGTATTACTCTCTCTCGTTTTAGATTCTCCCTCTCCCTATCACACAGGATCTTCTTCTCATTTATCTGCTCAAGAATTTTTATATGCGCTTGTTCAAGTTCTAGTTTATTAGCCTTAACTTGTTCGACATTATTTGCTTTATGTTCCTCGTTAAGTTTCTCGATCATAGTAACTTGATTATCTATACTTTTTTCAAGACTAGCTAAATCTTCCCTATCTTTAGCCAATTCTCCTTTTACACGCTCAATTGTAAGCTTAAGATTCTGTATTTTTACTTCTGAAGCTCGCATATCTTCAGTACATCTTTTGATGTTAGCAGCATGCTCACCTAATCTATTATTAATCTCTCCAAGATTAACTATTAATATATTCTCCTCATATTGTCGATCAAGATTATGTGATTTTAATACTTCCACATGATCTGTATCTTTAACAATTGAGTAGGCCATCTTGTCAATTTCATCCTGAGGTATTAGATCCTCTTCTAAAGCCTTAACTATTGCCTCATCCTGTCCAGTATTCCTCACAATTTCATTGAGATCAGCGCTGACTTTTTTATACCACTCCTGCCATCGTTGGAGTGCTAGCAATTCAGAAACTTTCCCTTTGGCTTCCGTTGGCCCCAAAGCAGTAAAAAGACCAACACCCCCGGCCGGTATATAAAGCGTCTTACTAAAAATATCATAATCAATACCAAGGAGATTATTAATCGTTTGTTGGGTAAGTTTGAGTTTGGTAGGATGCGTCTTATCCACACCTTTATATTCAACATAGAGCTTAGTAGACTTAAGATACTTGCGCTCTCTAGTAACCCTTAATCCATTAAGACCAAATGAGGCCTTACCTATACGCTTTTGTGGAGGTCTTCTTATTAAAGCATCGCCGGCCGGATACTCGTCTGTGGTCCTGGCTTCTCCCCATAGACACCATCCTATCCCACCCTCAATAAAACTCGATTTACCAGTACCATTGGAACGAGAATCATCACCATACCATTTACCAACAATAAAAGAGACTCCCTCAGGAATCTCAACACTAGTACTCTTATAACGGTACACATCTTCTAATATAATCTGCATGTTATTTTCCTGGATGACGTAGAGCTAAATCGTATGCACCACCATGATCCTTAACCAACTTCTCAAGTATACTCATGATTTCATTCTGTCTAAGCGCTATATCATATAAGCATGATTCAATATCACCAAACCGAACAAAATCTTGCTTAGTGGAACATCGTTTAAGATATAATACTTTATCTAATTTTATAATATGTTCTATATCACTCATTATAACTCCCTACAATACAAGAGTAGTATCAGGATTAACTACTAACTGCCAAAGTGAATCACCACCATATACATCAGCAATTTTACTCCACACCCTCTGATTTTTGCTCCCCCTATATCTAAGCTTACCAGCCTCAGCCTTTATAAATGGTCCATCCACTATCACATCGATACACTGCCTTATATCTTTTGGCACATCATCAAATATATATGATGTATATAACCATACTGGTTGCTTTTGAAGTAAAACTATTTTTAAACACCTAAGAAATTCTATAAAGTCTTCATGTGGCTGATGTAGTGGTTCTCCACCACTTAACACCACCGAATCAATCCAGCCTGTACCAAGTTTTTCAAATGCTAATACCAAGTTTCTTGGAGTATATTCAACTCCCCCATCAAAGTCTTGCAACTTCTCATTATGACATCCATCACACCTATTACGACAACCCTGAAAGTAAATAACTGCCGCCATTCCCTTACCTTCGTAAGAAAATGAAGGATATAATATGTTAGCTACCTTTAACATCTCCCTCCATCTCTTCCACTGCCGCCTTAAGTATTTGAGTTAAACGATAAATTGTCTCTTTCTTGGCTTCATCACGCGTACATTCTTTCATTGTAAAAAGTCTCATACCTAAAGCATCTGCTGTCCAGGCTTCTGGTTTACCCCATGAACCAGTAATAATTATATTAAAAACATATGGTACATATTTATTTTGAAGAAATAAGAGCGATGTAGCAGGATAATGTTTCTCTGCATTAGTATCATAATCTTCCCATCTCATTTCCTTGAATCCTCATATTCTAGTATATCTATTATTTGCACATGTGATGGATTCTTATAATCATCATGTACTAAATTATCAATACATGTTCCTATATCTGCTATATCTCCATCATCTATAGCTTCAACTAATTTTATTGCTTGTACTTTAATATATTTTTGATCACCAAAATTCTCTTCCGCCGCATCAACCGTTATTATAATCTTACGTTTATTCATCCTTCACCTACTAGTTCCTTGTTTAACTCTATTCCACAACCTGGACATCTCATTCTTCTTCACACTCTTTGTCCTGATCTATTAGAAGACCATCTTTATTCTTAATATACCCAAGTAACACATCAACATCACCACCAACATGATCAATACCAGCATTATGTAATGCAAGAGCAAATGCGGCTTCTATTTCACTCCTGGCTTCATTTAGATTCTTCTCCATCATCTCATCAACGGCTGTTCGCATCCACGGTATATTAAAGCCTAACTCTTGATCCAAACTCTTAATCATATTTACAACTTCATTCAAGTTAGATTTCTTTACCGGTTTACCTGGAGCAAGTAGATTAAGAACTGATTGTAATATTTTCCTTGGTTTATCAGCCAACTTATCAAACTGCTCTTTAAATTCATTACTTATAATCGTGCGCTCATTTGTAAATTTACATTCTTCAATTATACCATCCTTCTCTGTATAATATAGCGTAGCTGGTACACCATCACCATGGTTCATCTTGGTAATAGCCTCAATAAACTGATTTGGTGTCATATATAATTCAAGTATAGTACCACGACCATGATACCAATCTCTATTAAGATCCCTATCCACATCAGCACGTTTAACTACCATCTGGATCATATAGTCATGTTTAACAGAACTACCAAATAAAACCTGATTACGTGTTGAAACTCTTGAGAATCCTATCATACCATAAGATGGATGTGATTGTGTTTCCATTATTCTTGTACCTGTGCGTTTATCATATACTTATCTTTTGCTAAAGCTAACAAATTATCTATCTCTGTTAATCCTTGGACTTCTCGCAAATACTGTCTAAGCACGTCAATGTCGGCCACGGATTCTGTGTGTACCGTGACACCATCCGCTTGGACATTACGTTGTACAGGTGTCGGGAGTACGTTGTAGGCTCCATTCTCTCGTAAGAAGTCCTTAATCTTTCGGAGAGATAGAGCATCGCATCTACCCTTTTGGTAGATAACCCTAACTTTGACATGTGCACCTCTTATATTCGAAACTTTTGATAACCATTCATCGACATTATCCTCTTCCATATTATATACTAATTCTATTTGATGTCTTGATGGTATTTCAATAAAATTACATAACGTCTTAGAAAATCCCTCATGTACATGAATAAAACCCTTCGGATCATTACCTGATGCAAATGTCACATGGGTAGGAGATCCAACATACATTACCGGTATATTAGCGCCTTCAAGAACTTGATGTTTATGATAATGGCCGGCAACAACATAATTTAATGTATGCCCACCACGTGTACACCATCTATTAAAATCTTGCACTTGGATTGCATCAGATGGTTGCGACATTCCCTTTTCTGGTTCTGCCCCAGCAATATCACAATGCAGGAATAGAAAACCAACATCATTCTCTTCCATGTTTAACGAATCAATAACAGACTTCATATACTCACGTTCTAAAAAACCTGATGCCTTAATTGTAGTCTTCTGTGGATATGGTACAAATGCCATATTATCAATTATACGTGGCTCAGAGATAACATACAAAGTCTGTTTTTCATGAGCAACATCATCATGAGCCGCTACCCATGGTGCTATTTTGTCAAGACTAGCCAACAGACTTGTACCATCAGTAGAAATGTCATGATTACCAAGAAGAATATACACAGTCATATTCAATCTCAGTAACTGTACAATAAATTGTAGGAAAACTAATTCTGATGGTGAGCCAGCCATTACATCATTACGTTCATAAATGTCACCAAGTATAACAGCTTTCTGTAGACGATTTATCTGACTGAATTGAACCATAGAATTTAGAGCATTCTTGGTGTCATCAAATCGAGGCCCTTCTTGAATCTGTAGATCACCTGTAACAAACATTATACTTCCTGTCCTAGAAGAAGAACCAAGCTATCAACAATATGCCCCCTAGCCTCTGATAGCATATGAACAGATCTAACACGTTCAGGACAATGTGTCATATATGGAACAGCATACAGATGACCAAGTTGTTCATCAATCTTTCCTAGCTGATCCATAGTTTTTGATATAGCCCTAGCTTTGGCCGTATCCTCTTTCATTTCTTTTCCTCCTGTAACACGACATCTTTACGAGATCCTTTATCTTTTGCCTCAGCCACGCCTTCACCTGATTGATGACGAGACTTACCAGCACAAACAGGACAAAGAACATTTTTGTTTGATCTCGGATCCCACATATAACCCTCACCCTTACAACCTTCACAGGAATAACTCATATTCTTACTCCAATACTGTTTTTAGAATGTCAAGATACCTTGATGCATTCTGTTTATAATCCATTAGAATTCGTCCCATCCTAGCTAGTTCATCCACATCTTTTACTAAGCGTAAAACCACTCTCTCCTCAATACCATTAAACAATCGAACAGGGGCATTATCAACAAGTCGAACTAGATCCTTAAGGGGTATGTGACTTTCGACCGCTGGTAAATGCCCCTGATTCACCAATAAGTCTATATCGGGCGCAAAATCATGTTTAACAAATTCTTTAATAATATTGGTTGCCTTCTTTGGTCCTATACCTTTAATCCCTGAGATGTTATCACACTTATCACCAACCAAATACTGATAGATATGAAAATACTCAGGTGGGAAACCAAAATAATTTTGAAAGGCTATACCATCTATAATACCATTACATGTTTTACCCACTTTAGTCTTCTGTGATTCAACACAAGCATACGGAAGATGTAGACATTGATAAAGATCTTTATCCTCAGTAGAGATTATTACACGTTCAATATCTTCCAACCAACCACACCGCTCAGCAAGCGTCATTATCACATCGTCAGCTTCGAAGCCATGGGCAAAGGCCTGAACTATACCAAAATGACGCATAACATTACGAGCCTTAACAATGGCCTTAAAATCCTTATCCTGCATTATCCCACGGTCAGCTTTATAATCATCGACAAGCTTATGACGAAAAGAGAAATGCCCCTCCCATGCCACTATTATTAGGTCCGGTCGGAAGGTCCTATATAACTTACACATCATCGACATTAGACCAGGAATTATGGGTGAATTACCCTGTGTAGCATGGACAAAGGAATAACCCTTGTTGTCACCATCACATATTAATACCCTCAATGAATAATACCTTCATCCTTTAACATTTCTCTTTTATCACTATCTAATTTTAGTACATAATACGCAATTGCTTCTTGATGTGTTTTATAATATTTCTTCATATGTTTATGTAGTGCTCCCATAGATATACCAATACGCTTAGTGGCATGAGTTATTAACATCTCTTCACCATCAACCATAACTCGCACACAATGCCGCTGATTCTGGTCGCGTTTCCATCGCTCACAACCACATGATGTTGTATTTTCACTTCTAACATTACCGGGATAAGCATAGAAGACATTACCACAATGACATAGATATTTTAATTTTAAAATACCATTCTTATCTCTGACTCCATCAGCCTTTATAAGATCGACTGCCATATTACCCCCTCATAAGTTCATATATAGCACAATCCATTTTACCCCACAACTTCTTTAGACAACCAGTTGACTCAACCCATCTATCAATTTTCTCTTCCATTTTCTCCGATTCATGGCCTGTAATAATTACTTGCTTACCAGCATGTTTAACGAATGATGACCATGAATGAGCTATGGCCTCTCTTGATGGACTTGAAAGACCATAATTAAGTATAAGTAGATCAGGATCTAATATACCAATCTCTTCATAATTAGAAACAAGAGTTACATTCGTAAGATCTGAAAGATTTGCATTAACCGTATCGTTAATCTCATCAACTGCATAGAACTGTGTATCAACATTATTAATGGCTAAGAATCTTGTTAGTACACCATGGTGTGTGCCGATCTCAACAATACACTTAAATGCATTCTGTTTAATGTGATCTGAAAGAAATTTAGCTATATATGGATGAATATGTGTATCACCAGCTATATAAATACTAGCCCACTCTTTCATCTCTGCTTCAACCTCAAGTCGAGACATAATATTATCCAGATCAAAAAATCTTTCGTCCATTATCTTTCCTCGCTTTACGTTCTTCTCTTGCTTGTCTCTCCATATCGGCCATTATTTGCCAATCTTTATAATCTCTATATATTATGTATATAAATCCAATCATTGTTAATAGACTAATTATAATAGCAATCGTCATGATATAACTGCCTTCCACCGATCAATACCAATCAATAGATCAAGTATATGACCAACATGTCTAGTTAACTTAAAATTCGAACCTACTGATGGTAAAAGCATAGAACTAGTTACATTGAAATGATTAAACTTTGCAAATTCTTGCAATCTTGCAACATTCGCCTCTTCTTTAATCTGCACATATGATATAGCTATACCAGAGGCCATTGGTATTAGCTTATCTGCTACGAGTTGCTTTTCATTCCCGTTCTTGTTAGTATCCACTCTACATATCGCCACAAGGGGTTCTCCCTGAGGAAGTTTCCCTTCACCCCAAGGTTCCGGAAATACCACAAGATCGACAGTACCAGAATCATCAGCCACTGTAACAAAGGCCATCTCCTTGTTAGTTTTAGTTGTTATTTTATGTATTCGCTCTGCTATGCCAGCTACAATCACTCTCCATCCATATGCAAATGTAAGCGCATCTGATGTTGGGACAAGCTCACCAACCTCTACCCATCGTCGATAATCAGTAAATAGATCATCTAATTTGGCAGTTAATGAAATACCTAAAGTAAGCATTTCATTTCTATAGATTGTCATATTGTCCCATTCAGGGAGTTCAACTAACATATCATAGCTAATAGGATCATATATTATATATCTATCATTCTTGTCCGGTTCACGAAGCAAGGCTTGCTCACACTCAAAAACTTCAGCAGAATCTATTGGTTTTGTTTCTCGAGCATTTTTTAATCGCTTCTCTATTGTTGATATCTTATATTTCTTTCCTTTCCTACGCTCACATAACAAAGGCATGGCATCAAACATAGCCGCTCTACTCATTGGACGCTCTATATCAACACCCTCAAAGGCACCAGATTGTACTAATAGCTGTCGATGTTTTGAATTGCAAAATTGCATTGACATTCTACGTGTAAAATCTATTAATCCCTCATATGGTCCATTTTTCTTACGCTCTTGCATAATAGCATCAGCAGTTACAGCACCAACACCATTAATAGACTGCATACCATAGAGTATCATATCGCCAAATGCTGAAAAATAATGCTCTGATAGATTAATATTTGGAGGAACAACTTTAATACCATTAGTTACAGCATCTCTAATTAGAATAGAGACTTGTTTTGAATCAGTAATATTTGCATTAAGCGAAGCTACATAAAACTCTATCATATAATTAGCCTTCAACCATGCCATAATATATGTTATATATCCATATGCTGCAGCGTGCGCCAAATTCCATGCATATCGACCGGCCGGCTTAATTATCTCATAAGCCTTAATTAAATTTTCTTCGTCATATCTCCCGAACTTTAAACCTCTTTCTATAAAGTCTTTCCCTTCCTCTTCGATCTTCTCCACAAGTTTCTTACCAATAATTTTCCGTAAATAGTCTGCTTGGGGGAGCGTATAGCCAGCAACTTCAACCGCCAAACGCATGAGATCTTCCTGGTAGAGGCACAACCCAAAGCTCTTCTTTGTAATCTCCTCAAGTTCAGGGAATTCATATACCACCTCTTGTCTTCCATGTCTACGTTCTATGAATGCATCCATAACACCAGATCCCATTGGGCCTGGACGATAGAGAGCATTAAGAGCAGCTATGTGCTCAAAATTCTCAGGTTGAAGTGAACGACAAAGCGATCTAAAACCCTCATTAACCAACTGAAAGACACCAATCGTATTGGCTTTTGAGATTAATTCATATGTCTTTTTATCATCCAATGGAATACACGATTCATTATAAATATCTCGTATATCCGAGAATGGTGATTTATTTGCATGTCTGTGCATTATAAGATCGATTGTAGCATGAATAATATCAAGTGATTTAAGTCCTAATAAATCAAATTTAGTATAACCAAGTTTCTCAAGTACATGCATATCATACTGAGTGATCTGAACTAATTCTTTACCTTCTTTCTTCTTACCAGCAACAGCAAGTGGAACATCCCTCAATCCCTCATTAGATATAACCACACCAGCAGCATGAACACCTAAATTGATAGGAAGATTGCACAATTTCACCGAGTAATCCCACCAATCCGGATTCAGGACCTTCATCTTTTCCATAACACCAGGATGCTGTTCCTCAACATCATTCATATCCTGTGTTCTAGTACCATCATCAACATGGATCTCAGATGTTAGTTTAGCCGTGGTCTTAAAATCTATATCTAATGATTTACCAATTCGCTTAATTGTATCCTTAATCCCCATCCTACCAATTGTACCAATTTGAATTACATTATCACTACCGTATTTATGCTTGATATAAGCCATTACTTCCTGACGATAGCCTTGCTCCACATCGAAATCAATATCTGGTGGAGCTATTCTCTCAGGATTCAAATATCTCTCGAAGAATAGTCCATACCGAATAGGATCAAGCTCTGTGATTCCCAATAAATAAACCACCAGAGATCCAGAAGCTGAACCTCTCCCTGGACCAGTAAGGATACCCCTTGTCTTACAATAATCTATAATATCCCATATAATAAGATGGTAATCAATAAAACCTAGCTTATCAATTACGTCCATCTCCATATGATATCTATCAGAATAATAATCCTCTTCATCTAACGAGTGGAGCCGTAACTTATGCCAATTATTCTGACATATTTTTTCAAGTAATAAACGAGATGATATTATAGAACCATACGTTGGTAGAGTAGGATTCTCTGCATATTTAACATCATAATCCTCAATTTTATCAACTATCTCACCAACATTAATATAAGATTCTTCTGGAAAACCTAACAATTTCATCTCGTCAAGAGTCTTCAAATATCCATCAGTGATGGGTATACCATCCTCATAGATAGACATAGGGCGAGCCTTATTAGATATAAGTGAATCAATTTGGACAGCAAGCGCCACATCCTGTAAATATGCATCATCTCTAGTAATATAATGTACATCATTAGTAGCTATCATTGGTATACCCATAGATTGAGCAAGAGGAATTAATTTAGCATTAATCCATGCTTGCATCTTCCACCCACCATCAATCAATTCAACATAAAAATCCTCCCCAAATTTACCGACCATCAATTCAAGCCATGCTCGAGCATCATCAAAATTATCATCAGCAAGAAGCCTATTCACTCGACCAGCCAAACAAGCTGTTGAGACTATAATTCCTTCTTTATGTGCAAAGAGCATAGGATAATCGATTCTACCACGACCTCCATAAAATCCTTCTGAGAAGGATAATGAAGACAACCGGAATATGTTTTTCAGTCCGGTGGTATTTTTGGCAAGAAGAAGAAGATGATCATTGGTCTTCGACTTCTCTTCGGATGTCAAAGGAATAGGTGAGACATACGCTTCCATTCCTTGAATCGGTTTTATGCCGGCCTCTCTTGCTTCAACAATAAATTGAGCAGCATTCAAGACATTACCATGCTCAGTCACAGCAACGGCCGCAAACTCCAATTCTTTACACTTGTCGATTAGATCTTTGCGTTTGATAATACCATCTAGCAAAGAGTAGTGTGTATGGGTATGTAGCTGACACCATTTAGACAAAGTTTAGCTCTCCTACATAATCTACTACACCTAGATGATTCACATGACATCTATCTTGTAGTGTAAGATAATATGAAGTTTTATCTATTAAATTCTGCAACTCTACTTTAGACTCTTCAGCAAGCTTCGCCCATTCATAAATACCATCGACTTCCACAGCGCAGCTATTCTTGACAATAGCGCCGAGTAGACCAATGGCCTCACTCATAGCCATCCATTCATTAAATAGCTCTTTATTAGCTTTTACCCATCTATGTGCCATCTCTTTTTACCTCCCATGGACTATTTTCATCCCACCAATCCATATCATGCTTACGCAAATATTTCTCACACCAGTGCTTAGCATATTCAATAAGCACTTCATCTGATTCACCTTCATCAACCACGTTTAATACAAACCACTTAGGCCAATTTCTTTGTCTAATATCAACATGTGGTTTGGACATTCTAAGAAGTATACCTGCAGTAGAATCATCATATTCTGAATTAACAGAGTAATCTGGTAATACTTTAACATCATCTAATAAATCATTCATTTACACCTCCTTTATACCGAGTTCTGATTCAATAAATTTTCTGGTGCTCTCATGAAAGATCATTTTGTCCTTATTCTTTAAATAAAACTCTTGAATAGTACCACCAAATGTCCTACTCATTGCTCGCCAATCACATAACATCTCCTGTATATATATTGGTGGCATCTGTACAGCCTCTTGTTTAAATTGATCTACCACCCAATGATTCCAATGATGTTTGTTGCGGTGTTGATGCGCTAACCAAGCTTTATCGAACATCGGCTTATAAGCGGCATTTACCGTTGGTGGACCTACAGAAAAGAAGTACAAAGCGTATGGCTTAAACTCTGACGGAAGGAATTTCGATAAATCGTGTATTATACCTCTCCATATAAGTTTAACCTCTAGACATTCAAGAAACACAAACCAACGATGCTTGCAGACATATAAGAAATATCTCCAATACATATTATCTCCTATACTATATATGGTAGAATACTCCAAGGATTTACAATTGGGTCATAATCTGTTGCATAAGAATGAGGATTATGATGCCCGTACTGAGATATCATATTACAGTGCTGGAATAAAGAAAAATCGTATGACATATAAATATTATGCGACATTCCAAGAGCCGCATCAACTACATCCCAAAATGGTCCATCATACTCATCACCTTTATATTCATTAAAGAATCTCTCCATGTGATCCTTATAAATTCCCCACCTAGTAATGAATGAACCACCAAGAGCAGACTTTACCCTACTGAAATTAAAACCAGATAATTTAAATGGCTCCATAGCCCAACCTGGATAGACCATTCCGTTACCCATTATCATCTTCAATAGCGTAAGATATTGAATACCAGGATTCTCACTCATTATAAAGTCAGCAAAATTTAACCAATGTGGATTAAATTGATAGTCATCATCAAAATTACATAGCATGTCATCGTCGTTACACACAGACGACAAGGCCTCCATACGTAATTTCATCTGCTCGGCCGCAGTAACAGATCGATCAATTCCTAAATCAATAAAATTATATCTAGAATAGCTATCTTTCATATGATTAATCCATTGATTCTCTAATCCAGTATTAATTATTATAACTCTATTATTTTCATTACCACATAAATCCTCAAGATGATGTTTACCCTTCATAGTAATAGTTAGAGAATTTAGGAAATATCCAAGCCTTATAGGATCTGACTTATTGGCCACACAAATAATAGATCTCATAATCCTCCCTCCATAGTCCTCTCTATAATATCACATATTCTATCTATGTGACGCTTCTGTACACTTAATCCAGTTGGTAAAACTATTATTCTACTACTTATCATATCAGTTATCCATAGTGAATTATAAATAGCATTATAGGGTGCCACTCTATGAAGACCCGGAGAAAAATATCGTCTAGCTAAAATATCTTCCTTAACTAATGCCTCTATGGTACGATCTCTATATGTAGAATCAATCTCAATTATCATATATGCATGATTAGATTTGTCACCTTCTGGATATTGATATAATTGAATACCAGCCACAGTGTCCTGTAATCTATTCTTATATAAACTATAATTATATAAATGGAATACGAGAACTTTTGGCAT
>WSSedB2CaDRAFT_1000002_pt1 | contig 37501 bp, 30 predicted proteins | sample WetSurSB2Cattail_FD_9461 | JGI IMG/M metagenome (IMG submission 9461)
CTTGTGTAGATGTGGTTAGAAATTCTATTGATTATAATTCAGAAGTTAGAGGTATAATTACACCTCGACAAGCCATTATTATCTGCCGACAATTAATTAATTTGATAGTTATTACACGGAAACATGAAACACCATCTGGTAATGGTAAGGGTGATTCTACTTTATTAACTATTTGTGAAAAATTTAGTGCTGTTTATGGTTGGTTTGTTGATGATATTGTAGACAAGATGACAATGCGTCAGTTGTATGCGTATTGGGAGGAACAAAGTAAGAGAGAGAGTAAAGAATTAGAACTTCGTGCACTTCTCCATGGTCACAAGATTAAAAGTTCCTCGAGTGATAGTAGCATTGAGGATGCCATGGCAAAGAAAGCTCTCGGTGGTGAGAGATATGATCCAGACGAAGTAAGTCAAATTCTACAAGTAAATAAAGGTGATCTACCAAAGCTTAAGAAATTATTACTTTTTATGGGTATTCAATATCCAACTGGTATAGATTTTGTAAAGCATGAAGAAAGTTTGCGTAATATTTTATTTCAACAAGTTAAAACAATTAAAGACAAAGGACGATGGGAATATCCAGATTATACAAAAGATATTTCTGAACAAGTTCTTGGTGTGAAGCGTGGTGATATTGAAGGTTTACAGAAATTAGCTTCTGATCTTGGAATGGCGATTGATGTGAATCAAGATTGGAGAAAAAATGAGATAATGCTTAAACAACTTTTAATAGTGTCAAAGCGTAGGAAAGAACAATTTTTAGTTAATGTGGCTGATGAGAAATATAAACAAACTGAGGAAAAATAATTGTTTGAAGAGTCTATAGGCTTAAAATTAGTAGCAAAAGTTGATGATTTCCTTAGTGGAACCCGTCAGGCTAATACTGCTTTAGGTCAATTCGGAAATGCTATTAAGACGAATGCCTTAGATCCTCTTGAAGACTTTATAGCCAGACAACATCGTTTAGAGCAAGCTTTGGGTGCTACTGGTGGTGCCATATCTTGGTTTGCTACTCGAGCCAATTTAATGTTTGGCGCAGCTACACTCGCTGGCACGGCGGCTGCGAGGTCTGCATTTAATTATCAACAGGCCATGGATTCTGTTGGAACTATGGCGATGCGAACAGGGAGGAAAATAGAAGATCTTAATAATATTATGCAGAGACAGGCGACCGGTTTAGCAACTAAACCAATGATTGCTGAAGCTATGCAAGGGTTAATGCAGACAGATTTAACAACTAGAGATATGGAAAATGTTATTAAAATTGCTAAAAATGCTGCGACATTAAAACCATGGATTCCACTAGAAGAACAATTTAGACAAATCACTCAAGGTATCCGTCAGATGAATGGTAACTTGATTGATAACTTTGTTGAAATTGGTAGAATGGATAATGTTTATAGTAAATATGCTATGTCTATTAATAAGAGTGCTGAAGCTCTTACAATTCAGGAAAAACAACAAGCCATTGTTAATGCTATGATGAGAACGGGTTCTGCTATTATGAGTGAGCATGATCGTAGAATGGAAGATGGTACAATGGCTGCTCAGATGTGGCAGAATAATTTAAAGGAATTGTGGCGCAGTATAGGTACTGAAGGTATTCCAATTTATAAAACTTTCAATAATATAATTCTTGAAGTTACTCAAGGTCTGGTTAATGCTTCTAACAGAGGTAAAGATCTACACCAGAGAATACTTGGTCCAGCAAAGGATACTAAGAAGCCTGGGTCTGGTGTTGGTGCTCTTTTAAAAAATGTTATTGATGTTTTTGCTGCGCCGGCTTTTACATTTATGCCAGAAATGTCATATATAACAGCATATGGTGAAGCCATAGCTGGTTTAATGATTAATGCAGTTTGGGCTGGTATGAAGGTGGTTAAGGCTGCAGCATTTATAGGTTTTGTAAAACAGGCTATTCCATTTTTTAAGGGTGTGTTTAGCGGTCTTGGTGAAGCGGCAACTATTGTTGCTCGTGGTGGTGATATTAAAGATGGTCTTAAACTTGCATATGCTCAAGTTGGTAAGACTATGCAAGAAGCATGGAAGGAGGAATCAGAGGCTTTTACTAGCACTGGTATGTTTGCCAAAAAATTTGCTAGTTTTAGGCAAAGAGCGGTAATGGATGTAGCTAAGGAGAAAGGCTACTTTGATGCTACAATGTATAGAACAACTTTTAATAAAATATTCTCTGAATCTATACAAGAGGGTATGAAACCGGGTGATGTAGCGGCCGCAGCGCAGTACGCTCAGAAAGCTGCAATAACTACTACACGCGAGGCTATGAATAAAGGTTATACTAGTGCAATAGCGTCTGATAAAGATTTAAAAATTGTAAATATTGGTAAGCAGCTTATGGATTACACCAAGCTTAGTGGTGTAACAAAAGGTTTTGGTGAAATATTTAAATCTGTTGGTGAAGTTGGTCATGAAGTTTTTAAAAGACCACTTTCAGAGAGTAGTCATTTTTTAACTAGTATTAGTCATCTACGTGAGAGTTTTAAACATCTTAGCACAGCATATAGTGAATTTATAACTAAAACTCCAGGTGGTATATCTCATGTTGCCAAATCATGGCTAGAGTTATTAATTGCACAGAAGTCAATATCTACTGGTTTTAGTGCTATATCTAATGCTATTGGTGGATTCGCTAAAGCTGGAATAAAAGGCGCGATTGGATATTTAGCGCTCGTTGGATTACAAGAATTACTGAGATCTTACGAAGAATACTCAGCACAGATGACAAGAGTAGAGGAAAAACAGAAAAAACAAAAAGAAGCAGGAGCAGAATTAAATAAATTAAGTGCTTCAATTAGACAATATAAAGCCGTTGAGATTATTGATACTGCATCTCTTACAAAAGCAAATAAATTATTAAAAGAATCATATGATATGATTCAAAAAATTGGTGAATTTAATGAAAAAGATATGGACCCATTTCAACGACGTCATTTTGAACAACAGAGAGATATAATACAAGATGAACATCTAACAAAAGATTGGAGACAAATTGGTGGAGGTGGTAATGCTGCTAGGCGTGTAGATGCTGGTGATATATGGAAAACTATGGGCGGTGGTGGAGGAGCAGGATTATTTGCTGCTAGAGATTTAGCTGGTATTGAAAAGGAAGCGGGTATTCAAGCTATATTTGCAGAGGCTAGGAATAAGCAGCGTGCCTGGGGTGCTAGAATTACTGATCTTAATATATTACTTCAAGACCAAGCTGTAAAAGCTGGTTTAATTGCTAAAGGTGTTAATTATTTAACAAAAGCAAACTCTCAACAATTACTTGGTAAACTTGGTGGTAGAGATTATGAGCTTGCTAGATCACGAATACAAGAAGGTCAAATACTTTCAGAACAATCACAAAGACAAGAATCTCTTGTTAGACAAACACCAGAAGCTAGACAATTTGCTGAATTTACAGATTTAGCTACTAAATTAAAAACTGTTACAACAGAGCAAGAGCAATATGCTAAGGCAGTTGCTCAGACACGAGACGCACTACAAACTGCAAAAGTTAAGTCTATTGAATTAAGTGCAAAATTACAAGGATTAGTTGCGCCACAGCCCCAACATTTTACTCAGATGGCTTCATTACAACAACTCATAACTAATTTTAGAGAAATAATGAGTGAAAATGGTGGGAAACTTAATCCGGCGAATGCACAATCTATAATGAGCATTATTGAACAAATAGGGGGGCATGCTGGTACTGCTGCTGGTTATTTACTTGGGGGAGGACACGCAAAAGAACTTAGTGCTGGTAAAAGTCAGGCAGAAGCTGTATTAAAAGAAGAGAATCAGCGGAAGCTTTTTGAACAACAAACACAGCAGCAAACCGCTCTAATAAAACAGTTCCAGTTAGGTGGGCAGATAAATAAAATGCTTACTGATAAATCTGTTCTAGCTAATATTGGACATGTAGCAGCTACTACAGGCGGTGAAACAAAATTTCAAGAACAATTAATAGGAATAACTACTGATCTTCAGGCTCTTGAGGCCGCTGCAAAAACTGCTGGAGGTTTTCAAGGTCCATCTGGAGAAATATTAAAGTCTTTGATGGTGTCTCTTAGAGATCAAAAATCAGATATTGAGAATAAATTAAAAGCAGGAGCTACAACAGATCAAGTACAACAGGCTGCATCTAGAATATATAAAAGCGAGAGTGAAGTATCTAAATTTGCTGAAATAGCACGAAAACTTGATACGTTAAGACCAGAAGAACGTAATAAAGCAATTGAGCAATTACCAGGTAATATTTCAACTGATATCAAGATGGCCTTACGTGATGTTTTAATATCAAAACAATTAATGGATACTGAGGATAGATGGACGACAAGAGATAGATCAGCAAGTAAATCAATGTGGGATAAAATGCCATGGGCAGAATCTGATAATGAATGGAAACGTTTTGCCGCTACAGATGTAGATAAAATGAATGCTACAGCAAAAGCAAGATCTGGTGGGGATCTTGTTTCGTTAAATGAAACAGCTAAAGAACAATTAATCGCGTTAAATCAAATTGCAATAAATACCAAAACTGCTGGTGTACAAGATGCGGCTGGTAGTGTTATAAATAGTGGTGTAAATCTAATTAGACAAGCTTACGCCAAAGCCACAGGTACTAGCGAAGAGACAAATAGACAAATAGCTCTAGAAACTGAACAAAGATCATTACGAAATGTTCATGAAGCAGCAAGTAGACAACAAGGTATTAAAACATATCAGACTGGTGGTTCAATTTATGAAACTAGTAGATTAACTGATGATCAAATGATTAGAGTTACTGGTGGTGAATTTGTAATTAATAAGTCTGCTATGTCTATGCCAGGAGCACGTGATGTTGCTCACGCTCTTAATCGTGGTGCTACACCAGCATTAATAACACCAGCTATAGGTAAATGGGCTGGATTTCAGGGTGGTGGTGAAGTTAATCTACCTACACTTTTATCTAGTGATGATCTAAAAGATCAACGAGCAAGGGATGTATTTATTAATGAAATTAATAGTTATGTAGCATCAAAAATTATGGGTAAAATTACATCAGGTAGTGGTGTGTTGAGTGGTAGGCTTGGAATGACTGGTGGTTTTGAAGACACTCTTGATGTGATTCTTAATTCTATATATAATTCTGATGCTGCTGACACTAAATGGGGATTACAAGATCAACTTTTTGGTGGAAAAAAACTTAGACCAACAGAAAGTGGCGATTTAACTGGTATAATATCTGGACTTATAGGTGCGGCTGGTATATCTGGAATGGGAAGATTGCTGGGTGGTACTTCTAAGCTACTTAGTTTAATTGGTGGTACTAAGTCAATTACGGCTGCTGGTGCGGCCGGTGCACCATTTGCGCTTGCAAATATGAGACATGGTGCATTAAGTAGAGGTACAAAAGGTAGAACTGGAGGAATTCTAGAAGCGTTAAAATATGATAAAAATGCTAGTGTTGCAAGCGGTTTACAGGGTATAATTGTTGAAACAATGTTAGATTTGCAGAGTAAATATAGTAATACAAATAAACCTGGAGATAGTTTAATTAATGATTCAGATCTAATTGAAATTAGTACAAATATAATGAGATCCGCTGCTGATCAAGGGTTAAATGAAGATCCAGATAGATTTATGAGTAATTATACTAAAGGTAAAGATCAGTGGAAGAGAGATTGGGACGCTATCATTAGAAATTTTATTGGTAGATATATTGAACAAAAGCTTAATGATAAAAATACAGAGATAAGAGGTAAAACAGATGATACTGATTTAAAGAGTCCTCTTCGATCAGAAGAAGCTATACGTAAGACTGCTGGCGTTGGTCAATTACGAGGTATATTTGATAGAATAGATAGAGCGAAAGGCGGTGGATTAATTCCTGGTATGATGCTTGAGGGAGAAGTTCAAAACATAATTGGTGCTGCTGCTGATACTCTATATCAACAATATGAAGCTGCCACAGGATTACAAGGTAATGTAGATATGAGTAGTGCTATGTCAAGTCAGATTCGGGAATTTTATAAACAAATGCTAATGTTAAGATTGGCTGATAGTGCTGAATATAGAAATACACCAGAACAGTATTTTGAGAAATCTTTAGAAACGTTTACTGATGTTATTAATGGCAAGACACCTGCACAAGTTTTAAAAGATATGACTGATCAGATGAAAGAGAAAGTTTCTGGTGTTGGTAGTGTTGGCGGAGAAAATAGAAGAGGTAGTAGGGTTGTTGGAGGTGCTGATAAACCAACTATTGATAAATGGGGTGTGCCAGAAGGATTTAAGGGGTTTGCTAGTGTTGATGACCAAGCAGAATTTGAGGAACTACTTGATAGATCGTTTAGTATGACACCATATAGTTTTACACCTACAGAAAAGGAGACTGCTGAGTTAACTCGAAATGTAGAAAGAATGATGAGTTTAATGGCTAATGTACCAGCAGATTATGCACCAATTAATGAAAGTTTTATGAGAAAAGTTGATATTAATAAATATAGAGAATTAATGAATAAATTAAGTGAATCTGGGTTATCTTTTGCTGGTAATGCAACATTGTTACCGTCTGGTATGGTAAATGGTCAAGATAGTTGGGTAATTAAGATTGGCGCAGGTGGTAAACCTTATTCAGGTGTTGATTTGCAACCTGGTTATGCTATGGGCGGTGGTGTTGGATCTAATGGAGTAGTATCAAGAGATACAGCAGCAATACTTCATGCTGGTGAGGGTGTATTTAATAAAAAAGATTTTACTATGCTTCAACGTATGGGGTTTACACCATTTGAATCTGGTACAGTAAGCCTAGATCCAAATGATTTTCTTAGTAAAATGAATAGACAGATGGATGCTGCAATATCAGTAATACAAGGCAATGCTACGATTACAAATGCTATAGAATCCTTAATGACGAAATTTGATACCGTACTCGATAAGATTGGAATGGGAGTAGAGAGTAAAAAATTAGAGGGTGTTACTGTACAGTATGCTACGGCTGAGGATTTATTTGGTCCTAAAGGTACTACTACCGCATCAGGAATTGAGAGAAGCGCGCCACAGACAGATGCAATTATGGCAGCACTAGATGAAAGAATGCAAGCAGTTATTAATAAACTTGATACAATGAATGAGTCTAGACCAGAGCTTGAAAATATAGTAAATAGGATGCTTGATAAAATAACAAATCTCAAAATAAGTCCAGATGATTTAAGAGTTGTATTAAGTCCAACTCCGTTACAGTTAGAACTTAGTGGTTCTATATCACCATCAGGACAAATATTGACATCCGCAAATATGCCATCTATGCTTGAGATGGAAGCATTAAGGACAGACTAATGCCAAATGATTATTTTCAATTTGTAGATGGTGAGACACAATCGACTGATTTGGTCGCTTCATATACTAATCCATCTACCACATTAATTAGTGGTTTGACCGATCTTCAATCAGGTTTTGATTTTGCTGACCTATATACATTAACAGTCAATGCTATAGATCTTAATAGTAAAAAGATCTCTCTAAATGTTCAGGGTGCTACAATTTTTAATCCATTTGATAATGTTAATCTTCAAAATGTAATTGCTGATGGTACTACATACAATTATAGTATTATATCTGGTGTTGGTGTTCAATTTTCAGACGCATCATTACTAACAGTAGGTGATTTGGCTTATATACAAATAGGATATACACTATATGAAGGTACAATTACTGCTGGTAGTTCTGATGATGTAAATAGTACTATAAAACAAATTGGTTTACAGAATATGTGGTCTACAGCCTTATCAAATTGTAAGGCAAGGGTAGTGGCAAAACCAAGACCAGTAAATATCACTGGTACTCCAATAGTTGAAGCATATTGTGCGCCCACTTGGGCGAATTCAGATACGGTAACACATGCAATTACATTCACTGGTTATGTTCCTGGTTCAAATCAAGTTTGTCAGATAGATAATGGAGCTGATATTGAAATAGTATGTGATAGTACAGCGGCTAATGAAATATTATCTGGTTTATTTGTGGTATTTAATGATGCTTTGTCTATTAGTTCATCAAATACTGCAACAATAAGAATTTCTGATGGTTATAGGAATATTGAGTTAGCACCAGATAGTAATGGTTTACCAGGAACATGGGTTAGTGGTAGTACTCCTGTAACTGTTACACAAACGGGGGAAATTGATGGTGTTATTCAACCATTGGATGTAGGGTTTTTCTGGAAGCGAGTTAATGCTGGTAGTAGTGTACTGCCAGTTGGGAATCCTAGAGAGTACACAATTATCGCTCAAGGCGATATAACTTCGTAAGGAGCTTAGGAAATGGCACAACCAACAGTATATCTTTATTTTAATGCGGCACAGTCGAACTATGAAGTGTCTCCTACGTGGGGCGCGATTGGTTCTAACACTGTCGTATGGTGCGGTGCTGGTGGATCGGCTGGTATGGCTCAGTCTGCTATACCGAATAAGCAGCGCCCGGTGGCTTTACCTTGTACAATTGTAGATGAGATGTGGGTAGGTGTCTCTGGCAACTATGTCAGAGTTATGGGATACACTGGCGCAGTCAACTACAATGACAAATTGCTGTCCATTACTTGGTCGTCAGCTATTGCTACCGCACCAAGATTTACTGCATACGATGCGGTGAATAGGACTGCGACTTCTGCCATTCTAGCAGGTAATATGACCGACACGCTGAATACGTCATATATTAAGGCCTGTTGGACTGACAATCTGACATCAGGCGGTGCATGGCAGGATATTGCAGCTACTTCTGGTGAGGCCGGTCCTATTGTTGATTCTACGGCATGTAATACGCCACAGAGTCTACAGGCTGATACTCAGTACCTTGAGATCGACACCTATAGTGGTGGTACGAGTAAGACCGGTTGGAACTTTGATGTGGCATCGGCCGGCAATGCAGTAACCATGCATATCATGGTATACACCGGTCCAAATTTGCCGCCTGGAACCTATACAGATAGGATAAGTTTCAGATATACTTGGACATAAGGAGGTTTGTAATGACAAACCTGCTTGAATCCTTGAATGATGGCTACATCGAAGATGGGCTTGTTGAGCAGTTGTATATGCAGTTAGTTGAACTAGAGGAATCGCTGCATAATGGGTTAGCGCCGACAGAAGTTAGAGAGAATGTAATACAAATTCTCGAATCTGTTGATGCTGACTTATTTGTTGATGTACTTGATGGTGGTCCATTCAATAACATCGACAAAGCAATAGCGAGTTTGCGTCCAATTAGAGAAGCGAGGGCTTTACAAGAATCTAAGCGTATTGGACATAAACCGCTGGCTCGCAGATTAATAAAGCATTAATAGGAGATGCTATGTCAGAGTTTTATAGATTTGGCGAACAGGGCCAAATTGAAACTGTTAATACAGTTATATTAAAGACTGCTCGTGTTGATTCCCAAACACCGACCGGTCAAATATCTATTAATGCACAAAACTCTGGCTGGATAGCCATGACTGCTGATGGTAGAATGTTTGATGAATATAATCATGAATGGTCTTTAGTGCCAAAAGATTTGATTATAGATTTGCGTTTAGTGATCGCCAATACAAACGTTGCTATTCCAAAAATCGAAGCATTCTCAAGATTTATTCGACTAAAACGTGGTGATGGTAAGTATGTTGGTGCAGGTGCCATAATTGGTGAGTCCAATAGAGCAATGTATGTATTGGCGCTAAACAAACGTGAAGGTAGTATTATGACAGTAGATGAGATACAGAGGATAGAACAACTATCTTATGTTTCATCTATTGAATATATTAGTTTTGAATCTATAGAATCTAATCATCTGTCAGTGGATCTTCCGTTTGGTATGATTGTTCTCCCAAGACGTTCTCTTGATAATTATTTTTTTCAATATAAAGATGGTGCTATAAGAATAGGTAGTGGACATCAGTTATTTGGTCAAATTGTCGGTATGACAATGGCAAATAATGGTAATTGTTTGGCTTTGTATTATGACCAGGCTACAAATAGGTGTCTAGCGGAAGTTGATAATATCTTTGCTATGAAAATGTCAACTATAGCACAAGGATTTCCTGTTGGTATCTTTGTTAATCCAATAACTGGAAATATAGTATGAGTTTTTCAATGCGAGATGTGCCAAGGACCATGAGGGCTAGACCGGTTACCTACATCGGCAAATATAGGTTGAAACGTAGGAAAAAACTATTTGAGGCAATACGCCGCAAGATAGGGGTACGTGCATGGCGCGTGTAAATATAGGTAATCATTTTGGTACTTGGATTGATGGTGGTGGTGGTATTACATACACCAATCCAGAGATTCTTAAATTATACGATGGTACATATAACAACGTAGCAAAAGTCGTACCTGCTTCTGGATTCCCAAATTGTAAAGCTGGATATTGGACCGGTGGGACATTCCCTGTTGGTATTCAGGCTGGTACTACGGCATTAATTAACAACTTGGATAACCGTAAATTTCTAGCTAATGGGATTATCTCTCAGGTCGCGATTAATGGAAGAAATTCAGGAAGTGGCGACTTGCGCCTCAAGTTTAAAGCTTTTAGGCCGGATGGAATAGGCGGGGCAGCATTTGTTGGAGAATCAAACTGGCTAATTATGCCGCCTGAGGCAGAATTACGAACACATGACTGGTATCTTACTGATCCATTTAGTGTAGAACAGAATGATTGGTTAGCGGTTTATTTTGCTTCTGGTTCTGGAACGCCAGTTTTAAGTTCACCAGGACAAGCACCAAATAGTACGCCATGTATTGGTAATTATATATGGGGCGATGTAGCATGGAATGTTAGAGTTACTGACTTTATTGTTGAGCAATATCATGCCATAATAGTACCATCTGGTGTAGTTGCATACTCTAGTTCTTATAATGTGGCGTCAATAATTGTTGATCTTGAGAATAATTATAAATGTAGAAGACTTGAAGTTTTTATAGACAAATACGCAAATAAAGATGCTATTGATATTTACACATCAGATGATGGTGAAGAATGGTTGGAATGGATTGATCATAAATTCTATACAAGATGGGATTCTGTTCCGGATGGTAATGAGAATATCACATTTCTTAGTACAAAAGGTGTCGTATATGCTTCTATTGAGGGAGCGCCTAGATTTTATAAAATAGATGTAAAAGCCTCAGCAGCTAGTGATAGAAGCGTTTATGAAATGTATATTCTGAATGATGATCAATACATAAATTTTAAACCATCCGATTGGGATTTGATGGGTGGTAACTGGATAGGACCGCGTAATGGTACATTAGTTCTTGCTGGTATGACACAAGTTGATTTAACTACTCCTTGTACTAAGGATGGTTATATTTATGGATTCCAGCTTTTTGGTAAGAATACAGCCAATCAAAAATTGAGATTTTATGTATTTAGAGATCGGGGTTTGTATCTTGAGATGGTTGATACCTCACTAACCATTAGTGAGATTCCTGCAATGACGAGCAATCAGATAATTGAATGTGCATTACAGTATCCTATCAAGGTAAGAGAGGGCGATTATATTGGTATCTATGGTCATAGCGCATTATCAATCTCATATGATGCAAATGCTACATCATCAGCGCCACTAACAGATCCATCAAATCAAGGTAATGGCACTATCTATAGTGGAATTACAGTAAACAATAGTACAACAAAGACAGAAGATTGGACGTTTACTTGTACCAATGCTGATACACCGGGACAAGAGGAATGGACAATTGTTGGTTCAATTTCACTTGAACAAGCTGCGAAGGCCTTAACTGGTATACAATATACTTCAGATGATTCAGAAATACAGTTTATGATACAAAGTGGTTCCAATCCATTCCGTGTGGATGACAAGATTTATGTCTCTACCGTTAAACAGGGAATTACTTATATCACACCATACATTAATGTATCAGATACACCTGGAACTTATATAGACAAAGATGAATTTACTCAGGTAAATAACAATTTAGCTATAAAAGTTTATCAGAACATTTATACTGATCAAGTATGGTGTGCCGACGCAGAGGTTGGTATCCCTGGAGAGCATGAAACTGTCAGGGTATATAATCTATCAGCAGCATTAGCTGTACCTTATGTTGACATCACAAATATTGGTGATGGTGCAGATTTGATAGAAATCAGTAATGATGAAACTAATTGGTATGGTCGTGGAGACCCAAATCTACCAATTAAAATTAAGGATCGTAATAATCCTGCACAATTTCAAATACTACCGGGGGATTATGGTAATCTATACGTAAGAACAAATTTAGAATCGTCGCAAGATGCTGTTAAATCTTCGCGCGTTCTTATTTGGTGGACACAGGTAATAGGATGAGTCAACTTCGTAATGGTAGAATAAATTATGCCAATTATTAAGAAGGGGGTATAGTTTGCAATTACGTAATCTAATAAAATTGGTAGGTACATTGCTCGCAAATGAATCATTGGGTAATGTAACTCTTACTGATGGTGAGTATGATAAGCTCACTGATGATCAAATATACGCCGATACTAATGCTCATGTGTTAATGGTTGGGGCGGCTACTGCTTCTTTGGTCTCTCCCATCGCATGGGAACCATCTAATACAATTCATGCAAATTATTTGTCATTAGGACCAGTTGAACGAGCAGATTTAATCGATGAAGATACAGAGAATAATGCATATGATTTACATACGGCTGCTGCCAATTTTACTGGCGTTCAATTTGATTTATCTCCGGCAATCTCTGCAACACGAGTAAATTTTTATACTCAGGCTCCTACGTGGTCTATTGATACACCTAGATCCGCAGATAAATGTTTATTTGGTACAACAACAGCGGCTAATGCGTCTAGACAAGCTACCGATGCTACTGCAGTCTTTGGTTCTAGTGGTCTATGGCTTCCACAGAATACTGCTATTGGTGGAACATGTGATGAATGGATATGGAAGGATGCCGGCTCGTTTGTAGCTCTCTCGGGAATGGAGATTGAAGCTACAAATGTTCTTGGTATACTTATTCAATATTGGACGGGTACGAGCAATCCATCGAGTGCTGATCTAAATGGAACTTCTGGATGGACTGATATATCTCTCCGTGATACTATGTTGATGTTTACTGGTAATTTTTATTATATGCCGGGTACTAGTTCATCTATAGATTCAAAACATCAATGTGTATTTCAAAATACAATTCGTGCAAGATATTGGAAGTTTAATTTTAGATTCCGCAATGATCTAAAATTGCATGATTATACTGCTAACAGTGATTTATTTAGAATGTGGACTAGAACTGTTGGTGGTGATAATGAGGATTCTGGGAATACATATATGTTTCCAGAATCATATTTCCAATTGGTTAATGGTTGTAGGCTTGCTGGTATAGCAAGCATGTCAAATATGATAGTTGGAAATGGTAGTACTAGTTATACTGCCTCAGTAAAATTGAAGATTGGCCGACTAACTGGTACATATGATTGGTTTGTTTATGATGCTGGCTCAGTTACAGTAGACGACTCAAGAACTGGTCGTTCTTGTGGTGTTTTAAATTATTCATACTTATCATCAGCCTATTTTGTACCCAATGATGGTAATACTTATTATATGGGTCATTATCTTGCATCGGGTACTTTTACAAAAGCTAAATATACTGGTGTTGGTATCCGACATGCTAAGTCCGGAGATGTAAATGGTTCAGTGGCGGCGTGCACACCACAGACTAATAGTGCTATAATTATGCCGCTTCAGTTACCTAAAATTAGTGTAACTAGTATACGTGGTATATCAGCTAGTGGTGCTGTTATTGCTTATCAAGATAATTTAGATACTTGGCATGGCTCGTCTGGCGTTGAAAAGCCTAGAACACAATATAGTGCTACATTTCCTATACAGACTTTAGATACAGATAATTTTGATTATTTACACTCCACACATATGCAAATTGAAAGCGTAAATAATCTTATTGCGCTTGGACCAACAACAACAGATCTATCAACGGCTGAATATGCTGAGATAGCAGCCAAAAATTCGTTCGCTAATACTGGTGTGCGTGAATTAGTGTTTGATGTTGCTTTGGGTCGAAGCGGTACACCACAAGGTTATTTATATGCTGGAATACATACTTTTAATAATATCGATCCAAGTCGAGACATTAATGGTGCTCGGGATACTAGTGGTTTATATATAACCATAGGTGAAAATGGTTATATCGAAATAATAACGGCCACATCTACCTCTGTCATTACAAGTCTTTTAAACAAATCGAGACATGCTAATATAAATTGTATAAGAGATGATAGTGGTGCATCTCTTAGTGCTCAGCCTTTTACACAGATAAAATTAAGAATAAATTTTAATAATAAGAGTTTTTCTGTTAGTATTGCTAATATAATTATTTATCAGGGTGTAATTGATAATACTACATTTACTGATATGGGATCTACACTGGGGTGGTCCATTTCAAATGCGGCAAAATGGTATGTTTTTGATGGTAATGGGGCTAATAATTCTAAAACTAGTGTTCTTACTCCACCATTTTGGGATACTAATACCGGTCTTTGGTCAGTTTCTGTTGATTCTGGTTCTAATCCTTATAGACTATTTAATAGGTCTATTTCCGGAACACAATGGTATGGAACTACTACAGATTATAGTACTCCAGCTACTATAATGCTAACTAGCCCAGATGTAATATATCCAAATAAATATAGAATTGGCTCTGTTGCTCAGGCACAACAAAATATTCGTGCTTTCCCTAAATCTTGGACCATAGGCTTTCCAACAGTTTCTACTCCATCAAGAACTAATGATGCACATTGGACTACTGTTCATAGTGTTACTGACGCTGCTGATCCAGGTTCCGGAGCGTGGTCTAGTTATTTTACATTTACAATTACTGGTGGAACAAAATATTTACGGATGAAAATTACTGATGCCTATAATAAAGATAGTGCATATAATGGTCCTGGTATTGCTGAATGGGAGATAATTGGTACTGATGCTCCGATACTTTATACTATACCAAGTATTAGTGAGGCCACTACTTTAATTAAAAATATTTTTTGTAATTGGTCTGGTGCCGCTGATGATGATTGGCTAGTAATTTCTGAATTAGATACAGATATTAGACATGATACAACATCATATACAGTAAAAGCAAACAATTTAAGGATAACCGAAGGCGATCCAAAATATCGTGCATCTAATCAGGGTATGCACGACATATCATCATATTTTGATGGATATCCTTGTATACATAAAGGTCGTACAGCACAACATTATCTTGATGGTATAAAGAATGATAGTGTTAATAGTTATATAATGCCGCATCCTGGTCAGGATTTATTGCTTGCTGCACATCTGGATGAAATCGAATTAATCTCTGGTGCATATTTAGTTCATCTTGAAACTAAACATTTACCATCAAAATTTGAGATGTACTTGTATGGTGCAGAGTCAACAGAAGTTTATTGGTCTGATGCTAGAACATGGAGTGATGTTGAGACAAGATTTGGTAATGATTTTGCAGGTCAGTGGGGATACGTTACATTTTGGGGTAAATTTGATAAACCATCATTTCATGGCGGTATTATGTCTGGTTATGGGCCAATAGATAGTCAATTTGCTTGGCCTTTTTATAAGTTTAGCACTTCATGGGATTATAAAACCAATCCCTCAGGCGTACATGGTTGGTCTTACATAAATACTGGTTCAGGGGCTGTAACAACAGCTCAAAGTAACTATAGTAGCTCTGGTTGTCTCGTATTAAATGCTGCTGTTAGCGATGCGAATATATTACGTCCTCGTGGTATTTTCTATCAGCGTCCTCTACCAGATTTTGCTAATGGAGAGAAACTACACGTTGGTTTTAAAATGTGTGGAACTTCGGCTCGTAGAGATAATTCTGGTGATGCGAGTGGTAATTTAATAGGTTTTTGGGATGCTAATAATGATTATAGGGCGGTAATGGCCGGTCCAAATTATTATTATAGTCATGGTAGGAATTTTACATGGGGATCTGCCAGATATTATGATACTTTTTGTGTCCGTGCTGCTGGCGATTATTCTAATACTCGTGATCAAAATACTTCTGATGGCTGGATGTTTCAGCAAGGTTCTGATTATATTATAGATGGTTCAGTGATTTGTGGTGGTTGGACCGGTCTTTCTATGCGATGGGATACAGCCACAACTCTTTCCATGTATAATCTTGTTGATGGATGTAGACCAGAATTCTATAAGAATGATTGGAATGGTTGGAATGTATTACCATATTTTAGTAGTTCTATCTATGTAGGGCTTTGGGCAAAACCTCATAATGAGTATGTTTCTTCATTTACAATGTTTGAGGGTTGGAACGTTCCTAGCGAATGGCCTCTTACTGAATTTAGAGAGTATAATGCTATAAAGTCTATAGGATTGGCTGGCTGTTGGGGAAATAGCAAGAGTTTTACATTTAATATAAGCGATATAGAAGAAGATTCATATTATTTATGGGCATATGTGGCTGGTATTCAGTCAACTGGTGATACAGAGGTAGGATCTATTGCAATATCTGGTCTAATGGGGTCCTATACGATAAATTCTGCTTCACCATATGATGGTGCCTGGGTACAGATAGGTGATGGTACATTTAATATTAATTCTGGTTCTGTTTTTACATTCTCTCCAACAAACTTGTATGGCAAAAATTCTTGGACTAGAACCACAGCAATTAAAGGTATTTGTGCTACAAAGACTGCTGGACCTCCTTCGTCTGCATGGGTCCCTCGTGGATACTTAGGTAATGCAGAAAGATGTAGAGCTTCTTACTCGGATCCGAATGTCGCGAAAGTGGCTGATGCTCGAGAATCACTTACGTCTTTTGGTGCCAAAAGTCAAAATGGTGCTACTCCTACACTGTTATCTTTGAAGTCTAATACCCCACAATATACAAAGTTAATTGAGTTAGCATCGATAATCTCGCCGGAAGATGATACAGAGAATAAGATAGTCAAACATACATTTGATTATTATTATGACTTCCATGCAAGACATACTGAAGGTATACCATATAATGGATTAGAATTACTAGGAGAGTCATACTTATGTCATCCGGCTTATATTAATCCAACTCAGGGATTGGTAATTAATTCTCAATGTCATACCACAGCAAATACTAGACCGACTGGTATATATAGTGCTGCATTTGAGTTTGGTGATGGTTTCTGGTGTGAAGCTGAAGTGCTTGGCTCTGGTGGAGTTGGTGGATATCAGCCAATTATATCTGTTGTATCAGCAGTCAATAGTCTAAATGTTGATCATATAGGCGCAACAATAAATCGTGCGAGTGACTCTAGTTGGAGTCTAGCAACGTGGGTTAGTAGCACATATAATTCCTATTATCCAGGCACACAGGCTACAGCTAGTGCGCCGGCTTATTTACGTTTATCTTATCATGGCGAATCTTATGCTGATACGAACTGGTGGTTTGAGTGGCTTGACTCAGATCATAGAATTATGGATTATATACAGGTAATTAGTGGTCGCGTGCCTACTATAGCGCCTGGAACGCCAATTCGTGTTGGTGTTGGTATGGGTGGAGTATACAAAGCTTGGTATTCATTCGTTCGATATGGTTACATGAAAATTAATCCAGGCTCTGGCGGTCATACTCCACATGGTTTTGATGATAATGCTAGAACGAATGATCTTATAATTAATTCGTTTGTTCCAATAAAGGTGGACTTTCCTCTTTCAGTTAAGACGCTTAGAGTTGAGCATCATTCAACAAGTCTATGGACCGATTCAACATCTGATGTAATTATTGGTGGTCGAGAGATAGAAATTGAATATATGCAAGTACCACAATTGGTGCTTGATTTTGATGCAGATGATTCTTATGTTATTAACTCAATAAAGTATTACACGGATGACAATCAGGTTATGTCTGATGTAACCATAGAGTATGGTGCTTCATTTGAGAGTCTAAGTGCCCCAACACTTCAGCAGATGATTGGTGGTGTCTCGGTTGATGTAAATACCATGGCACAATGTTTTAGAATAACTCATACATTGGGGCGTTATAATACGGCCGTTATACATGCAAGACAAATGATAGTTGAACAAGCCTCTGGTAAAGTTCAATTTGGTGTTATTGGGGTTGATACATCAGATACAATAGCTGATGCTCCAATGGGTGATCTTAGTGCTGTTACAAGATTATATGTATATAATAATGACAACGGTACAAAGACGGCAGGAGTGTTTATTCCTAATACAAGATTTGGTCAATGGGTTGAAATCTCAGCAGATGGTGTTACATGGGTAGGACAAGGAGAATCAATTACATTATCAGATATACCAGCACATGAATCTGCACCTTTTTATGTACGATCAAATGTTCCAATAGATGCATCAGAAGCACCTGAAAATATCTCAAGACTTATTTATGCGCGGTGGTTGATCTAAATGGATTATAATGTTGATCAACTTGAGATACAATGGCTACAATTAGTAGGTATAAGACATGATGAATCTACATTTGCAATTAAAGTAGATCATGTCGAGGATTATATATTCTCTTACGATCAAATTATTAGAGATGCCGCTCTTACAGATGGCGAATACACACAGTATATAACCAATACATTTGGTCAGTTAACAATTGATTCAACAGCTTGGACAGGTACTAACGCGACAGCCATTTGGATCTCTACGGTAGTTGATCTTGGTGAAGGTTGGCAATTACATAGTGTATTATTAAATTATATTGATAGAGTTGATTTTGCTTATGTAACTCCAACAATAGAATATAGATGTTCCGACATTTCTTCAGATCTTAGTGCGCTTGATTGGCTTGAGCATGAACCATGTTCAGCAATTGATAGTTCTGCTAGATACGTCCAAGTAAAAATTACACTCGTTACAACAGATTCTACTCTTACTTATCCAGTATTTAAATCATGTAGATTGGTAAAAACATGGTGGATACAAGAGGGATGGAGACTACCAAACACCAACGTAAAATATGAAAGTGGTATATTCCAAGATACTACATCTACTCCATATTATGGATTAAAACTTGCTCCAAGTATTGGAGCTTCACAACCGTATGAAGGCTGGTATACATCTCCAGTTCATGATTTTGGTGAATCATTATTCCCAAAGAGTGTTAATTGGTTTTCGAGATCACCATTGGGAACTTATGTAGACACAGAAGCTGGAGCACCTGAGCAAATTCAAATTAGAGGATCAATGATAGCACCATCAGGAGCATGGACACAGGATCACATGCCTGATGCTGATGATGTAGTGTGGGGAACATCTGGCTCACTTGCTGATGGGTGGGTAGATATAAGTAGAACTGATATAATCATTAATGAATTGGGTATTGTCAGATATACCCAATTTAGAATTAAGATGGGAGTAAGTGGATAATGGCGTAGACAAAACTATATAGATCTGGGTTTACACCTGCAGATCCCTGCCTTTCCCTACCTTAGATGTCGCTAAAAGACACCACAGCCTACATAGATTCAATCAATGTAAAGCATCTATGGCTTATGGATTCCACTTCGGTGGATTTATTTGGTATTTATATTCCTGACCAGGTATCTTCTGGTAGTAATTTATATGTTCGATCTGGCTCTATAGATTTTGTTGATGGTGTTGGTGGTAATGCTACATTATTAAATGCTAATGATTCATTAAATACAGATGTAGTATTAGATCAACAATCGACAATTGAATGGTTAGCCAAATATAGTGATGGTGTAGACACTTGGTGTGACAATCAATGGCATAGTTTCGCTTTATTTATAAATGATACAACCTCAGTCTTTACTGTTGATGGAATAACACATGATTCAACAGCACATATTATTCCAGTTAATAATATATTAATTAATGCTGATTCTACTTCAACAATAATAGACACAATTAGAATTACGGCCGGCTGGCGCACTACAGGCTTTCTTGGTGCTATAGCACAAGTTACAAGTTATGAAGACACCAATTTTAGTTTAGCTATAATTGAACCAGATTTTGCTGATGCTAATTATTATGTACCAATTATTGAACCAGATTTTATTGATGCTGGATTTTATTATCTAAATCTAGAACCAGATTTTTATGATGGAACAAGTTATTTAACAATAAGAACTCTTGATTGGTATGATTCAACCTTTTACTATCATAATTTGGAACCAGATTTTTATGATGGAACAACATTTATCCCAGTTCCAGATTATTTTGATGCAGGAATTTTTCTAGATGTAAAGACATATTATTATGTTGATAGTACCTCTCTTATTGCTGCAGAATATGCAGATTATTATGATTGTACGACTTTAGTGGTTATACCCACTCTTAATTATTATGATTCGACAACATTACTTTTTAGTTATTATAATGATTATTATGATAGTACTACACTATTTTTAACTAAAGATGAGACTAGTGAAGATGTACACATTAGATTAAGTTCTAGTGGTATTCCATTAGTTACAACAATAGCTGTTTTGGGTTATACAACTAGTTATAATGATTGGGGTTTTGAGTATATTCAACCTTTATCAATGCCGGATGGATACTATCTTATTTCTGTAGTGCAACCAGATTTTATAGATAGTACCATGCATAATCAGGTATTTGGATATTCTTATCATGATATATGGTTAGGATATCATGCTTTAAATGAAACTGCAGAAGACATCGACACAATAGTGCAGTCACTTAACGATGTTTTATATGATGCTACATCTTTGATCTATATAAATGCGGTGCCATACATCGGAAGTATGGGGGTTAGTCCTTATCCTGTTGGTTTTACTAGTGGGTCTTATTTTGTTCATATTATCCCTGGACCAGAGACTAACTTTTTCTTACCTACACCAGATCATTTAGATGCTACTTGTTTTATACCTGTACCAGATCATGTCGATTCGACGATGTTTTTCCCAACACCGGGGTATTTGGAAATGGAACCAAACTTTTACATTGGAATAGCGGACTACTTAGACGCTACGACATTTATTCCGACACCGGATCATGTCGATGGCAATATGTTCTTACCTATCCCATGGTGGATAGATGGTGCTACTTGGCTTAAGATATCGGAGTATGAAGATGCACACATGTATACTCCATCAAGAGGTATCACTTTCTATGAGGGGCGCACATCTATTAAATTGTTAGCCGAGGCATATGTTGATTGTGGGTGGTATGGGAATGGCTTCTTCTTAATGGTCGATTCGACATGTGAGATTGCGGATGGGAATATACACCTCGGTATAACCACCAATAACTTACTTGATTCAGCTACGGTTTGGGTAAGCTCTCAGAATGGATGGGGAGAGCAAAGTCCAGTAATGTTAACTCAATATGGGCCTTGGTTTAGTGGGGCTAACACATATAGGCACATTTTTAGAGACTGGACTAGGATGTTCTTAAGATACTACGGATATGAGAATGATACAACGGCTCAAGATAATGTAGCGATTCTTGAGAGTGCTGGAGCTAAAGAAGTAAAAGTTATTTACTCTCCACCTGAAGCTGATTGGTATATTATTAGATGGCGAGAAATAGAACATGGACCATTCAAATTTGCCTTCTTTGAAGGTTTGACATTGGCGCAAGCTTATTTTAGTGCCATTCAAGCTTCTTACTATTTTGATTGTAGGATGGATTCGTGGCAAGAGACTATGCCCAATGCACCTGTCAGTATATTACAAGCATTTGTTACTAGAGAAATGATGTCGGGAAGTGATTTGGTAGTGGCAGATTCCGTTAAATATTATACATGGCAGACAATAGTGTCGGACAATAATATAGAGACTTCCTGGGAGAGCGAAACAGGGGCTGAGTTACCTCACTGGATACGGGTGATATTCTAATGAGCATCTGGAATGTTGATCAATTAGAGTTAGATATTCCGTGCGCAGTCATTTCTTATGCTGACGCATCAATGATATTACATACAGAATATAGCGGCTATGATGATTATGGATATAGGTTTGCTAATGCCGCCACAAGTGTTCATGATACATGGTATATTACCCGCGTCCCATTGGCTGGNATAGCTGACGAATTATGTTTGGTTAAAGTTGATGAAGCCGGCTATTTTATATATCAACCTTATAGGGTTAAAATATCTGTTGGTCATGATTATGATGTCACAATTTCTGTAAAAACCGCAGATTATTATGATAGTACTTCAAGAATTAATGTAATTGGTGATGCTGTAAAAGATGCCAATTTCCGCATGAAGTCAGATTATTGGGTAGCAGAAACTGATTATCGCATAACTGTACAGGATGAATTTTATTATAAAGAATCGAATACTCGTTTAATTGCAGCAGATGAATTCTCGAGAGTCGATGCTCGTTTCCGTTTAGACACTCATTTCTCAGCCAATCGTGATCATGGTTTTAGATATAGACAAACTGGTAATATAAGATATGTGACACGAATAAGATTTAAAGAGCGTGAGAGATATGGGAGTATATCTTGGCGGCTTGAGTATATGGCCCCTTATGATCAGGTGTGGAATCCATTTACTGTAGTCAATGCAAAAGTGAATGGTGAGAAAGTTGCTGTGTGGTCACCAATTCTTCAGAATCCATGTTATGCTAACATTTATAGGAATGGTGAGTGGATAGACATTTATGTAAGGCCTGTCTGGACGACCGAAGTTAGGATGGTCATCTACTCAACCGAAGATCCATTTAATAGAACAGGCATAGAAGAATTTGCTATATATGCTGATATGCCACGCACTTTTGTAAATGAATTGAAGGTGGGTTGGTTTACAGAATCTGATGCTGATTTAATACAGGATCAGACTTGTTTGGATTATATGAAGGTCGGTTTTGAGCCATTCTATGAGATGGAAGCTGAATATGAAGTTCTGAATGATTTCAAGTTGTTCTTTAGAGCGTGTACTGATGAAACTTCAGCTAACAATGTGAATGATATTAAGATCTTCTGGTATCCTAAATATCTATTTGCTGATGCTGGTATTATGATTTGCCAGGATGAGCCTTATAAGAATGTCAACTTCTACTCTAAGCAATTGATAGTAGAACTTTATGATGCTACTACGTTTATAGATCTTCGTGGATTAATGTATAGAGATGCTACAACATCTCTATCTATTCCTGACTTCTATGATGTAGAATATGCCATCGGTAGTATGGGTACAATTTGCGAAGATGCTACTACTGCAATGTATCATGATCAGCCATGGATAGATGCAGTTAGTTATGTATTTAATGACAAACCTTATGTAGATATAAACTTTTACATGGATACAATATTTGTATTCATAGATGATTATACAATTAAGTTATTTACTGCCGATCCTTATAAGGATCATAATTTTACTTTGTGTCAGGCAATAGATTGGGCAGATGCTACTGTTAGTTCACACATTGCAGACATTGTTTTCTCAGAAAATGCTATAGCATCTTACGTGATAGGCCAAGAAATACAATGGTCAGCCAGCGCCTCTTATGTTGTGAATAGTGGTACGGTATCAAATATTGTAAGTGGTTCTTATAATTTGCTTAGAGGTAGTCAATCCCATCATATTACTTGTAAAGTGATGGGCGATAAAGAAATAGCAGAGATTGATGCGTTGAAAATGACTACGCAACCTCGACGCAATGAGGTATTTGAATAATGGCATTCTTTAGACAAGACCTTTTTAGTGAGGCAAATAAAGTAGCAATAACCCCATTACTTGGTGATGCTATTAAGAGTATTAGTATAACTCAAAATCCGGGACAAGGTATGAGTTTGAGTATGACTTATGTTAAACGAGGTCTTCTTACAGTTGGTACTGGTAGTGAGACTGAACCAATAGGAAATGTTACAGTAAGAGGAATAGAATTTATCATAGAGAATGTAACATTTAATCCAACGAATACTGGTATTGATACCAGTATTAGTGGTGTTGATATAATTCAAAAGGTTATGTCTGGTATAAATGGTTATGGTGTGAGTTATACTTCTTCGTTAACAGACGCTGAGAATTTAATTTGGGCTAAAGCAGCACAAAATAAGCCCAAACCAATTATTAGATGGAAGCAAAGTAAAGATAAGTGGGGTACTGGTGGATGGACATTACACTCTTTACTTGAAGATTTCTGGGAAAATGTGTTACAGATGGGGAATCAAGATCCACCACTTAAATTACAGATTATGCCTGAAATTCCTGATGTAACAATCGGTCCGAGCTTTATAATAATGCCAGGAGCAACAATAAGAGATGCATTACTTAGTCCAATTAAACAAGTATTAAGTGGTATAGATTCAGCTATGGGGCCACATGCATGGGGTGAATATTCGCCTGACGGTGGTGAACGCAAAGTAATAATTGCTTTAGGAGTTGCTAAAACTTCAGACTTTCCTAGTCATTCTTCAGAAACTCCGTTAATCAATAAGACACATCAGAGTGCACGAGTATATAAATCTAGATCGAACATGCATATAATTGGTGGAGTTGGTCCACATCCAACTCCACCAAAGGGTATGCAACCAGATTGTGCTACTTTAGTGGGTTCTCCACAGGATTTAAATGTATGGCCAGACTGTGGAGAAGATCAAGACTCTTATTCACATTTTAATCCAGAGGTATATAAAACTAATAAGAAAATTATACCGGATTCGGAAGAAGGCCGAGATATAATAAAAGGAAATGGTGGTGATATTGTTAATATAGAATATTTCGAAATACCTGGACTCCCAAAAGATTCAGTAATAAAAGAACAATACATCGAGAGATATTCTAAAAAATATCCCGAACTTAATCCAATAACAAGTACAAAAACTAAATATACTTATTGTTTCCCACCAAATGGCATTCTAAAAGTAGAAACAACAATATGGGGTAGAGTTATGATTGGGCAGGGTGGCTCTGGAAGTGCAAGAGAATACACTGAAGATAACCCTTTTGGCAGGATTATAATTCGCTATAATTATAAAAAGACAAAGGATGATAAGCTTGGTACAACCATCCAACAATTACAACAGGTTATAAAGGAAACATATTCTGGTATGTATGCTAGTGGTATTACATCAAAAGGTGAGAATACTAATAATCCTGTAGATCCAAATGCGACTAAGAGCGTGGCTGATTTAGTTAATCCAGTTAAACGTGAAGATAATGAGGCCGGCTCAGGACCAGAGTTTTATGCATTAGTATTTGGTGGGCGAGAAGTTATAACATATCATGGTGATTCAATAACAAGTTCAACTGAGAATGCAGATGGTACAACAATCTCAAATAATGCAACACAAGGTAGACCAATTAAAATTAATAAAGCAGATTGTTATGCTTTTGCAAAAGAAAATTTTCGAGATATATCTATTGATAAAGAAGGTAATGTTAGTGACGGTAATAACGGTATGGGTTTAGGTGGTCCTGGATCTGGTGGTGTTGGTGTTTATAGTCCTATATTAATTGGACTTTTACCAGATGATAATGATATGGAAAATGTTGTAGCAATATATAAAAAATTTTTATCATACTGGAAGAAAAAAGACGAGACTGTGGTGATTGGTGGTGTATGGTGGCCACCAAGTAGAGACCCAAATATTAGTGCCACTATTAATATTGATTATGTGGGTTCTAGTGCTACTACTAGGGTAAGTAGGAGATTGTTCCTCGATTCTAATGATAAGGAGATATTTATATCATGAGTGAAAATATATTTGAGGCTGAGGTAATTGGTATTATGGCGGGTGGTGATATAATCACAAATATGGGAATATGTGAAGTGTCGGCCACTTTAAAAAATTATGATCCACCACAACCAGGAGATGGTGTATTAATCATTAAACTTGATAATGGACAACAGATGATTATTACTGGAACAGGATATGATAGGTTACCTGAATGATTAAAATAGTTTATGATGAAGAACAAATTACTAATACTAAGGATCTTATAGTTATATCTAGTGAGCCTCGTGGAATTACAGAACCATATCCACAATCAGAACCCATTGCATGTCAGAAGACTTTAAAAGAATTAAAATTTGGTCGTAATCTTACACCAAACTGGCAAGATTTAACCGAAATAACGATCTTACCAAAAGAATATGCACCAATTCATATTTATTTTAATGAAATGAGTGCTGTATTATATAAATCTAAATTTAGACTTTCAGATCGTCCAAATTATAAAGAGGGTGGTGGTCCATTAGGTGCTGCTGGTGGTAAAAGTAGTGGTTGGCGGTATAGGTATATTCAAAAAGTGCGACACCCAGAACCATATAATTTGGTTATGTCTAATACAGCTAATGATGCTGGCCATTTTACTAATGCTAGACCGCGCAATGATAATGGGTCGGCAATCTCTGGATTCCCAAATTATATGTTTGGATCATTTCTATCACCTGAATCTCTGATAACCGCTGCTGAAACGGGCTTTGGTGCTAAAGAAATTAATCAATATGTAAGACGTGCTGTATCTAATGGTATTACTTATCATACGCAATGTACTCCTGGTCATTATGTTCGGAATTGCCCCTATTGGTGTTGGCCAGAGTGGTTATGGGGACAACCAAATAGAGAAGATGCTAGATTCGAATTAATGAAATTCCATGAAGGGAAAAATGATAATGGTGTAAAAGCAGAACCACATACAAATCCAGAGAGATTTCATGATGCATATTGGATAAATCAAGAATATTGTACGAGACATAATGAATCATTTAAAGTTACAAATAAGAATAAGAAGAATTATGGATATACTTTAATTGTCTCTCCTCAATATCAAATGACTATGTTTTATGAACATAGATCAAGTCAATTTGAAAAAGATACTAATGGTCAACCAGCGCCAGATATATTTGGATCAAATTATTATCGATTTTTTGAAAGTAAATATACTGGATGGCCTATTCAAATGGAAGATTGGAGTCAATTTGATGTTGCTGCATGGGGGAATGAAGATGTAAGTGGTAATAAAAAAGCAAAACCGCGACTAGACGAAAATGGTAAACCAATAGTAGAAGACACTAAAGATCAAAGACCAAAAAAGATACCATGGAGATCATTAGAGTATTGGTATCCCGAAGAACAAATGACTGAGCAATTCAAGTATTGGTTTACACAACCAGCATGGAACTCATGGCCAAAAACATCAGCCAAGGAAGATGAAACATCCGAAGAAACACAAGAAAGATTATGGCGAGACTGGAATGATTTTGTTAGAGCGTCAAAGAGCGGAAATGTTAAACCTGGAAGAGCTTCAAGAATAAGAATCGCACCACCTCCTGGTAGATATGCTCCATTGGTAGATGGTGTTAGATCATATGGTTGGTATCCACTTAATCTTGGGAAAAGGAAGCCTGATAAAGATCCAAACACTAATAATACTAAAACCGATCCATCAACCACATTTTTTACAAAAGATGGTGGTTATGATTATAATAAAAATGCTAGAAAAGCAAATGGAGATCCTTCTTGGTATTTTAGTACATATGCTCGTGATCCTCAACCAGAAGAAATTAGTAAGTATGATGAGAATTGGAGAAATATTCAAGATATAGATCCTGAAGCACCACCAACATCAAGTTCTGGTGGTATGGCCATTGATTTAAATCTAAACTGGTGGGATCTATTTGAAATAACTGAAGGTTCTGGTGATGGTTATATGTATGGTAAACCATTATGGGGAGATCCTGGTGGTGATTCATCTTCAGAATATGATCATATAGTTTGTCAAGAATCATTTTCAATGATGGATTTTTTTGGTACAGGTGGTACTGTTGGTGGAGATGTTCCAGTTAGAAGGACTAGCAAAGGTAAACGAATACCATATTTTGCATTTAATATTACGGCCGATCAAAGACCAAAAGAAATTCATTTTCTATCAGCACCACGTGGTCTTAAATTTATTGAGGAGTATATTCCACTGGGTAGTATGGGTCTAACTAGATGGTATAATTACTCATGGACTCTCGGACAACCAGATAGAAGACATCCACGTCTCAAAGGACCTGGATTTATAGGCTCTATAGCAAAACAATGGCCAACTACAAATGATTTTCTAAATGCCTACACATATCTTATGCCAACTTATCCAGGCGCATTGGCCTGGATTATAGAAATGGTAGATTATAATGGTAATCGCACATCAGTGACGATATGGATGAAGAAAGCTTTACGTGCTAGAAGACTTTATACATGGACGGGATCACAAGACCCACGTGGTACTTTTTCAGAATGGATGGAAAGTAGTAGTGCTTATACAAATTTGTGGAGTCATAATATCTTATGGGGATAATAAATGGCACTAACAATTAAATTTATGGATGAAGACCAAATATGCTATAATATAGATTATGGTTGGATAAGGCCTGGAGAAGTTAAAATAATACGAAAACGTATTATTAATACTGATATATCATCTACTGCCATTTCTGCAGGTTTAAAATTGGTTAGAAACGATATTAATAAAACTCTAATTGATGAAGGTGCTATTAGTGTAAGATTGCTTAATGGTGAATGGAATACATTGTCTAATAAAGAAGCCTTCCCCCTTGGTGATATTCCAGCAGATGGGGAGGTGATAGTGGATATCAGATTAGAAATACCATCGAGATTCCCCGAACCTGTGAGATTTGATGTACCTCTCTTAATATATTATATGTGAGGGATTATATGAAAAAAGTGGTGGTTATTGGCGACATAATGGTGGACCATTATATTTATGGAACATGCGATAGAGTCTCTCCTGAAGCTCCAGTACCAGTAGTAAAAGTTACACATGAAGAATATGTTCCTGGTGGTGCAGCAAACGTTGCTCAACAACTTTCTATATATAAGCAACACAATGTATTGGCCGGCTTTGCTACAGGACTTTTATGGTCTGAATCTCCATATCAAAAAAGATGTATTGTTGAATGTGGTCATACAATTCATAAAACACGTGTAGTTGCAAATCGTTATCAATTAATTAGGTTCGATAGATATGATCGCTATGACATGGATAAATCGCAACGTTCATTGTTTCGACATAAATTAAATGGTGTACTTAATACTCCAGATTTAGGTGTAGTAATTATTGCTGATTATAATAAAGGAACAATTAGTAAGACGCTTGCAAAACGAGTAATTGATCATTGTAATATGTTTAGTGTACCTATTCTAGTTGATACTAAAAGATCAGATATCTCGTGTTTTAAAAATGCAACGGCTATTACACCAAACAAGAAAGAATGGGAATTAATAAAAAAGAATACTAAGAAGCCAAATATATTAGTTGATTATATCCTTGTAACTAGTGGTGCTGATGGTGTTACATTAATTGATAATACTATTGGTACAACAGAAACATTTCCATCGAAAGTAAGTTATGTTTTTGATGTTGTTGGTGCTGGTGATGTACTAATTGCAACACTTGCAAAAGCTCTGATTATGGAATTTGATATAAAGACAGCAACACATATAGCTAATGTGGCTGCTGGTATTTCCGTTACAAAACCTGGGACTTCATCGGTTGAAAATTGGGAGATATCCTATTTTCTATAGTCCAATAACAACAAGGAGAGAATGATGGTTGACAAGAACTACATGAGTGATGAAGAAGATCGAGTGTTTACCGATCCTGCAGAGTTACCTGCTGATGCTATGATCGATGAGGAAGGTAACGTCTTCGTTCCTGATCCTGAAGGTGAGTTTGTGCAGGGTGGTGATGGATTTTTATACCCTCGAGAGATAGTTGAGCAGGGTGTTCGTGTTGAAACTGTACACGATGAAGATGACGAAGCAGATGATGATGAAGGGTATGATGATGAAGGTGATCTAGAGTATGATGATGAGGGAACCAGTGAAGAAGATGATTATGGTGATGAAGACGAATATGACGAAGATTAAGAGTAAAACTGGTATAATTTATGCTCCGTAATAGTAGAGAATAACGTACTATGCGAAGATCTACTATTACGTACAAAAGAACATCCGGAAATTATAAATCTCTTGTTGAGAGCGTAATAGGTGCTGGGTTTGGACGCGCCATTGGTCGAGCAATATCTCCTATTGCTCGTGGTGCTGGTAAAGTATTTAAACGTGTTGGTAATACGACAAAAAGTAAATTAAATAGGGCTGGAACTGCAGCACGAGTTGGACTGCATAATATGGCTGTGACTGGATATGCAGAACAACCTACACAGAGTTTTGGTGTTGGTCCTAATATTGCACTTGGCTTGATGCAACGAGCTAAAGGTAAAACCGCATTTACTTTACCAGGATATGAGAAGTTAGCATTAAAGGGTGGTGCAACTCCAATCAATCGTATGAAAGCTAATGTTGGCTTAGCCACAATTGGTGTCACTGGTGGTGGGATAAACACTATTCACCATCATGATGAGAAAATACTGCGTAAACGCAGATGGCCGGATTAATAAGAAGGAGTAATGAAAATGGCATCAGACAAGGAAGTTTTGCTCGAGAGCATTTATGAATTTCAGGGTGTACTACAAGAAGGCATCGGTAGTGCAATGAGAAGTGCTGGTAGGTTCGCTTTTAGCAAGGGCAAAAGCGCTGTTGGCGCGGCCGTGCGTGGTGGTCGTGCGGCTGGTCGTGGCGCTAAGAAAGCTGGTGGCTTTGCATTTGATAAAGGTAAAGCCGGTGCATTTGCAACTGGTCGTGGTGCTAAGAAAGCCGGTGGATTTGCATTTGGTAAAGCAAGGGGTGCTGCTGAAGCTACTGGTGGAGCAATGAGTCGTGGAACTATGCGTGCTGGTCAAAGCATTAGAAAGGCCGGCGTTTCTATGGGTAACCATCCCGGCACTGCTGGTGCTATTGGTATTGGCGCTGTTGGTGCGGCCGGCGCTGGTGGTGGGCTTGCTGCTCTGAAACGTCGTAAGAAAGAAGATAATTCTTTCGGTGGACGTATTAAACGTAGATTGGGCAGATAAACTACGTCTCGTAAGGGGAGCGGACAATAGATTCAATCTAATTACCCTCCTGGTGATGTCCGCTCCTTAATTTGAAGGGATGTAGAATGTATGCAAACTTTGCATATTTAACTCTGCTCGAGCAGGTTAATTTCACGCCAAGAGTGCAACGGAGGATCAAGTCCGTTGTAAATCCCATTCAGAATGTCGCAGCTTTAAGTGGTGTAATCAGGAACCAGGGTAGACAAATTGCCATGGGTGCTGGCAACGCCATGATTAATGCTGGTAAAAATTCTATGATACGAAGTGCATTTGGTCGTGGAACAACAAAGAAAATGGTTGGTCTAGGAAAGGACATCTACACGGCTGGTGCTGGTAGACAGGGATTCCTAGGTCATGGTAAATTTCTACCTAATAAGTGGCAGAGAAATTTTAGGAAGATAACACAATGATAGGATCAGATGACTGGGCGAAATTTGAGAGATTTCAGGCCTTAGGTGATGGTGAGATAGTACCGTTACACGAAGCCAGAAATCCATCTTTTGGTCAGCGTGCCATTGGCTCTGTTGATCGATTTGGTTCTGGATTGGCTTCTGGACTTAATAGAGTAGCCAATAAAATACAAACTCTTCCTACTAAGAAGCAAATTATAAGACGTGCCACAGTTGAGTATGGTAAGGGGAAGATTGCTAATGCTGGTCAGCATATAGCCAATGTCGGTAGAGTGGTTATTGGTAAGTCTCGTATACCTGTGACACCAATGACTAAGAATCGTGCAGTATTTAAGGCATTTAAAAGCAAAATGAGTAATTGGGCGGGGGTATAATCATGAACTTCGAAGATTTACACGATCACATTCTACAAGAAGGTATTTTTCAAAGAGCAAGATATGATGATACTAAACAATATAAAAGAGAGAGATTAAGGGGTGGAATTAGTTCTGGTGCTGGTGGTGCTATTAGTGGTGGTATGGTTGGATTTTCTAGAAGCAGAGCTAGTACTTTTGGCAAAGCGTTTCGTGGGGGTGGTTTAGTGGGTGCAGGTATTGGTGGTGCCCTCGGTGCTGGTGTGGGTGTGCTACACGCAAAGGCAAAATCACATAGACGACATGAAGAATTTGGTAAAACGGGTGTCTTAGGTAGACACGAAATGCGTACTGAGCTTGTTAAACATCGAACAAAAAAAGAAGAAGGGTTTCTTGCTGGTCACAAACGTATGGGTCATGTTTTAAAAAGAGATGTCAAATCAGCTTATGCTCATTATAAGAATAAGAAATAATGGAAGTCAAATTTATTACATTTCGTGAAGCAGTATTAACTGATCTAGGTGCTGATATTCTTGGTTTTGGTTATAGAAAACAGGCCTTTCGACCATATACTGCCGGCAGGAGAGCACATGCTACACGTATTGGTGTTGGTGCAGCAGCAGGAGCAACTGGTGGATTTGGTAAAGAAGCCATTAAACAAAAGGTGTGGCAAGATAGAAGAGTTGGTCTAGGTCTTAGAAAGAAATCAATAGGTGAGAGACTAAAATCTGCAACAGATCCTAAAGCAGCAGCAAAAATAGAAGGTAAATGGAGAAGGAAAGCAGCAAGACGAGACATGGGTAATTGGGTAAGAGTGCATCTTACTCATAGACCAGAAAAACCATCAATTAACGCTGCGGCCAACACAGTTGCGGACATTGAAGATCGAGCAGGAAAGCACATTTTTGGTAATCAGATGAGATACAACAAGGCAAAACGTAGTGCTGGTAGAGGCGCAATAGCTGGTGGTGTGGCAGGAAGTGCTTACGATTGGATCAAGGGTGGAAGAGGATAATGGCACAAGCAGTAGCAAAAGAAAAGCCTAAATTGAAGGTAGTTAAGGATGCTAAGACACCTACTCCTAATATTGAGGATATGCTATCTGAACTTAAACCTGATCAAATAGTAGAATTAATAAAGAGTGGTGAGATTAGTGAGAAAGACATCCAAAAATTAGTATTAGATAAAGTTATATCACAAGAGGATGCTGATGTAATTATGCAATTGGCGGCAAGTGATGAGGAAGGTGGAGAAGCAGAATTAAGTCCTGAAGAATTGGCCGCACAAGAAGAGCTTGCAAAGAAGGGTATAGCTCCAGAAGAAATGCAGCAAGATCCTTCTGTACCTACTGATCAGGCTGTTCCTGCTGGTCAGACCATGGACGCTAGTGCACAAGCAGTAGATCCTGCGACTGTAGCTGGAGCACCAGATGTTGGTGCTGGTGAACTTCCTGCTGGTAATACTGCTGGTCAGATGCCACAAGAGACTGACGTTGGTGGTGGTGCTGGACAAGACCCAAATAACCCAATGACTGGTGTTGGGGATGTTGAACCAGAAATAGCGGATCCAAATTCAGCCAACTTAGATCTCCTTGATGCTGATCCAAAGAATCCTCCAATTCATATTCCGTCTGTAGTTGGTAATGATGACTTTGATATTACAGGCCATTCTATAGATGGTTTTCCATTTCCAAAAGTTGGTGCTGGTGATCTTTACACAGGATTTAAACAAGCTGGTGGTACACCATTTAGTGGTAAGGTTCCAAAGCCAGAATGGTGGGAACAAAGTCGCAATTCGATAAGAGAAAGTACAATTCATCGTACAAATATCAATCTTATAAAGCGAAAGCGACGTGAAAAGAGATTATCCAATCTTTAGTATAAAGAGAAGAAGAAACTTAGGAAAACTAAGTAGTCTTGGTATCCCAATATTAGAATCAACACCAAGAGGAGCACCGATGCGAAGACGCAGACCACCAGTTAATACTCGAGCACAAAGGGCGGTTACCTTGAGAGATGAAATTCGTGAAAGTTTAGAGCGCATAGATGATAAACGTAGAAATCTACGTACCATGGAGAGTAATCTCGCAAACATACGTAATAAACTCCAAAGTCTACAAAGTCTAAGGGGATCAAGGCGAGAACCAATACAAGAAGCAAGACAACAGGAAAGACCTTCTCGAAGAGATCAATCACCCCCTGGTCAACGCGTATATAATGGTCCTAGGGTGGGACAACCAGGACGGGCAGTAAGAAGTCAAAATACACAACCACAGTCTGGACGACCACCAATAGCGTCGCGTGTTGATCGTAGACCTCCAGGTGGAACACAAGCACCAAGAAGAACTGTAAATGCTCCTCCTGGTCATGAGCCTCGTCCACGTGGCGAGAGGGTTTTGAATCCTTCAAGTAATTATAGAAAGATTGAGGAGAAGATCCTATCGGGTGGAGACACACCAGTAAGGGATCTTGGTTTGGCAAGAAGATCTGCTCCACCTTCACAGGAAGAGCTAGACGCATATCAATTTGAAGATACTTCAATGCAAGAACTTGCGGCTGAAGAAATAGAAGCAGCCCAACAGGAGATTACAGATGAGCCTGGACACACAGATAGCGGCGGAGATCCTGAACAGCGAGATGATGCTAGCCGAGCAAGTGAGTGATCTAAGGGTTAAGATTGCAGATGAGCTTGGTCAGGTTGGCGAAGCCATGGATGAACTAAATGAAGTTCTGTATGGGCCTGAGGAATAACATGAAAGACACAATACTCGAATCCGTCAATGACGGACTACTTGAGGCTAGTGGACCTCTTGCGGGCATAGAGACAGCAGAGACTGAACGTAATAAAGAAGTCTCAATGACTTATAAAATCAAAGGTCCACAGCACATCATTAACAAATTTGAGGCAGTTTTTGATTTGGTGAATGAGCTATCAGAAGGTAAGAAATATTCAAGAGCCACTATTGAATTGAATATTGGTCTAGGTGGTGATAGCGAGTACTCAAATAAGGTCAAGATCACAAAAGCTAATTCAAGAAAACCTCTGAATGAGTATGAATCAGAGGGTAGTACTGAACGTAAGATGAATATGTACATATGAGTTCTTATGTTTATACATACGATTTCTATCCATACTGGTATTGGGAATGAGCTATTATACCTTTTCACAAGAAGTTTTACTAAACGAGAGTGTCTTACGTGCAGGGCTTAAGATTATGAAACAAGCTATGACTGCAGGTAAGAAGGTTGCTATACGGCCGGCGTCTAGACAATTAGCTGCTGGTAGTGCAGCCATGGCTCCAGGTAGTAGAGCGATGCATACACTCTCTCAAGGAATTTTTAGAGGTTCAGCAAACGTATCAAATGCACTTGGACCAATGAATCCACGAATGGCAGCTATGCGTGCCGGTGGAGCATCCCCAATGATGGGACAGGGGATGTCAAGAGGTGTTAGACCAATGAGTGGTTCCCCTGGTGGTAGGGGTATGCCGGTGACACAGTGAAAGAAGCATGCGAAATATGTGATATAGTAGCAAATGAGAGAGTCAGCGTCTATTTAGACGATGACGTATTCCTATATGTTGAATCTCCAGAATCAGCTTATCCACTTATTATATTCAAAGAGCATGGTGTCGTTCCCACAAATGAACAAAGTACCTATGCCATAGTCAGAGCACAAGCAATATGGAAAAATTGTATTGTTAAAAATGATAAGCAATTGTCTGGTAATCATTGGCATAGATTGATAGAGATACGGCAATGAGTCATGGTGGTGGACGACGCGGCGCTAGTGTACCAAGAAGTGGTCATACCCCAAAACAATATAGAAAAGGTACGGCATTTGGTCAACTCATGTCTGTACCTTTTGCACAGGGTGGGCCGGGACCTAACTATCGTAAAATATTTAACATACATGAGAGTAAGGATAAATCAATGTACACACTAGAAGAAATTAATGATCATATTCTCGAAGGTGTACTTCCACGTACAACTGTTAATCCAATTGGCACTGCACGAAAAGGGTCAGGATTCATTACCCAAAGGGGTGCAGTACATCGAAGAATTAATCATCGCGGGGGTTTAGACACAAAACCATTTGATTATCATGAAAGTGGGCGAGCAGTTGGTGGTGAAGAATTAAGAAGACATAGAGCACGAAATTCACCAATCGCAAAATCTGTCAGACGTAAGTCACGTCGAATCATGCGAACAAATAAATTCAAAACGGCATTTAATGGTCCACTTTTCCATATTCCTGGTGAGATGCAGGGTGGTGGTGCCGGTAGAATGAAGTATAGAAAATAAGGAGTATTCACATGTTTATACCAGGATCAAGAGTACCGACAGGTCGTAGTTTAACCAGCCTTATGTTAGAGGGCAAAGGTGCTTGTCCAGAATGTGGAAAAAAGAATTGTCAATGTGATGATGATGCTGAGGAGAAGAGCACAACTTCAAGATTTGGCAGTAAGAAAAAGGACGACGACAAGAAAAAAGCCGCTCCATTCGGTAAAAAGAAGGATGAAGAAGAAGATGATGACGAGAATGAAGGCTCAGATGAAGACGACAACAACAATGATAATGAAGATGACGAAGATCAGGGTAAGAGTAAGTCCTTTGAAAATTTGAAAAAGAAAATGATGCAAGTTAAGGCTAAAGCAAAGGGCAACAAGGATAAACCAAAGTTTAAGAAGTCCAAAGATGAAGATATGGAAGAAAGCGTAAGCTTTACTAGCATGGGATTTAAGAAGAAAAGACCTCTGCGAATTCATAACCGTTGGTCATAAACATAGGAGCTAATATGGAAGTTCCACAAGATATTATAGATCTCATTAAAGAGACAAGGCTCCAGAACGAGCGAAACATAGAACGAGCGAAACATAATTTGCAAGTAATATATAACTTTGAGAAGCTGTTAGGTTTGAAGCCAAATAATTCTATAGAAATGCTAAAAGATAAGAAAGCTACTTCATATTTCGCTTATCCAGATGTAGTTAAATTACGTGCAGTTGAATTAAAAAGTGTAAACCCACGAATATCATGCCGATTAATAATGTATGAATTGATTAAGGAGTATGGTTCTGCAAATGTCCCACATAATACTTCTACTATATGGAATTGGTTGAATGAAGGTAAGGATATAAGATCCTATAAACGACCCACATTAGTATTACAAGAAGACGATCCAACACCACAAAATATTCAGACTGAAGAACCATCATTACAAGAAGTGCTAGATGCTTGTAGTCCTGGTAAATCTGAGATGGTCGTTGTTGATGCATTCTTGAAAACGCATTTTGATAAGGTAGATAAAGAACTCTCTGATAAAGCAACATACGAAGCAAGTAGAAAGAAATCTCATAGACGAGTAAGCTCTCTTGATTCTGATGTAATGGGAAAAGCAGAGGAACTATGTAAAACTACTCTTACATATAAGGAAATTCATGAACTATTAATTAAAGAATTTGGTATAGAAAGAGTTACAAAACATTCAACAAATATTGCTAATTGGTGTCATTTAAATAAGTGGGAGAGAGGTAGAGTTAATACTAATAAGAAGAAGGCTGCGCCAGAAGTAATAGCTAGAGCACAAGAATTGTGTGAAAGAATAGAAGAACCTCTTACCTATCCGCAGGTTCATAGAATACTTAAATTGGAATTTGGTAATAAAGCACCTAAGACCTATGGTAATATAGAGCGATGGGTAAAGATGTATGGGTGGGAGAAAGTAAATCCAAGAGGAAATAGAAGAGAGACTAAAGAAGTTGTTTTAGATGAATTTGGTCGTGACGGACGTGCTAAGATACCAGAGAAAATATTGAGGCGGGCGGAAGAA
>WSSedB2CaDRAFT_1000003_pt1 | contig 33369 bp, 92 predicted proteins | sample WetSurSB2Cattail_FD_9461 | JGI IMG/M metagenome (IMG submission 9461)
GAAACGCCAACACCGCAACTTAGACTACCACGATAGTCATAGATTTCATAATAAACATTTTTATGAACTTTACTTTTAAAAATATAATTGAACGTCATCTTACCATCATCAATGATGAGTTGATTAGGTTCACCAAAAACTCTTCGCATAACTGAAAACAAATCTTGAGGTTGAATGGAAGAGACGTGCCAGCCGACTCTATCGGTCTTTCCTAAGTAAAATTTTTCTCCTTTACCATTAAAGTATAAACTCATACCCGCAAAACGATGAGTCTTTCCTAACCGTTGTACGATCTTAGGACTTACTAGTTGAAAAGTGAATCCCATTATTTTTTCTTTTTCCCGTAACTAGAAACTATTTTCTTAATATCTGCTGAAGTCATTCCACTTGAAATTGCTTGGGCTATGACATACGTATGCTTAACTGGAATAGCCATACATTCAACTTTCTTTTCACATTTTGTACATCTTACAACTGAGTCAATGGCTAAAACTTCTTGTCCACAATGATCACATTCAGATAAACATGCATACTCATCACTAGACTCAAATGGAATATAATCAACGAGCTCCCAACTGAGTTTCTTACAATGAGGGCAAGGAAAGAATTCAACAATTTCTGTATTCTTTTTCATTAACTATCCGTATTAAAGTCAACGTATTGTAATTCTTTAATCCAATCCTCTTCCCGATTCCAATGAAGAATAGCTTGACTCATTAACTCATCTATGTTAAGAATTCCAAGCATTTCATATATAGCACCTTGCCAATCATAGAATCGATCCATGATGATATCCGGCAGTTCATCGTGATCTTTTATCCATCGACTGAGTTCTTCAGATTCAAAACAACAGGACCAGTCTTCATTGAAACGAACATTTAAGGTACAATGAAATTCGATTCCCCATTCTTCAAAGAGTCGTTTAATTATCTCGACTCTCAAATCGAGTGCTTTAAAAAAGTCTTTATGATAGATGGAGTCTCTTCTACTACACTGGGCGCCGGCTCCTAAACAAATATTCTTAATTAAATCAAAGTCGTGTTGTTCCCAAGAACCGTTAAGAATGCACTGTCTTTTCACGGGAGCTAAATCTGCTTGCTCGATAAGTTCGGTTCCCCGCTGAATCACTTCTTTATAGATTTCGTTGATATCATTAGGAAGTCCTCTCATTTAAAAGTCCTCCTCTCTGGTGATTAAGGTTTTCTTACACTTCCTTCCCGTATGACATCCAAGACATTTCGCAGGATCAAGAACGAGAAGATAGCATAAGTATCCCGAGTCTTTATGGCATGCTAATTCTATGCACGTTCTTTTTTCAGCAAGACCTTTTAACATTGTCCTTTCAGTATTACAATAAGGACAGATCCAGTAAAGGGTAGAAGACATTAAATGGTGCCCGAGGCGGGAATTGAACCCGCACGAAGTTGCCTCCGAGGGATTTTAAGTCCCTTGTGTCTGCCTGATTCCACCACCCGGGCACATATGTTATATTCCACTGTCAACTACACTAAAATCCGTAGGTATTTCAACAGGTTTAAACGTCAAGTCTTCTAATACAATGTGTTTATAATTTAAATCGATCGCGTTTCTCCACCTTGAACGAACAGATGAACCGTGATGATTAAACTCATACCCAATCATTCGATTCACTGCGCCGATGGGGTCTTCTCTATCCTCGGGTAGATCAGCATATTTTTGAACCCAATCTACATACTCATGATAAAACATTACAATTTCTGCAGGCTGGTAAAAAGCTTCCATGGCATGATAAACTATACCATAACTCTTATGATCCGAGCCCTTCGTTTTTAAGATAGCCATCATGGGCGAATCTTGAGGTTTATCCTTCTCAAGCATGCCCTTCTTAAAGATTTTTTCCCCATCAACATAAATAAGTTTGTTTGGGTAATCTATAAACACCCAAGTATCTCCACTATTTACATCATCATAGAACCCATCATGAGAACCTAATTGACTTATCGTATGAATAACATAACTTGTTATAAAATCTCGATAAGTTTGCCGGAAGCTAAAGTTTCGTTTAGTATCCAATAAATCAATTTGCACTCCCGATTCAAGAAACAGGGACGTAGGTTGATTTGCCTTTTCTACCTTAGATAGGATTGAATCGTGATACTTACGAAACTCCATCCAGATATTTTCAAACGAAAACTTAAAAATCTGGTGATTGAAAAAGTCTTTAGCGGCTTGTTCCGCCTTGTAACGATAACGGCCATAGATATACTGCGACCCGTTCTTGAAAAGAACTACGCCTCTATCATATGAACTCATTGATAATTCCTCCGGATCTAGATCGTTGACTACGAAGTCGCGGCTTCTTGTTGAGTTTCCTTGCCATAATTTTGTAGAGCGACGCGGATGTCAATATCAATCGCATCACCGCCTAGCTCTTCAGCATCCATCAGGATATTCCAAAGTTTGGCTTTTCCAACGGCGCTCAAGTCATTGTAGATAAAACCAAAAGGAATCTCAGCCTGTTCGAATAATGCCTCATGCTGATTTGCATTGAGCTTTCCTTTGACTAAGTCCCGGAGAAAGTTTTGTTCTTCAAGAGTTAACTCCGCCTTATATCCATCTTCCTCTTTCCACTTCGTCGCTTGTTCGGTCTTAACCTGTTCAAGCTCAGGAAAAGGTTGGTCAGTTGAAAGTCCAAGTTCGAGCACACGACGCAAAGCCATCTCATCGCGAAGCTCTTCAATAACCGGAATTTCCCAATGTTCATAAAGAGTAGTAACTAAAAAGGCCGTGCCATAAACAGCACCACGGTCACCACAGAAAACAATGAACGTATGTTCACTACGATGCTCTTCAGGGACATACTTGTCGTGCCGGTAAAAGCCGCAAGTAATCCCCGACTTCGAAGACCGGATCACGGATTCAGAATCTGTCCAGGCCATAGTCTTTGTCGATGAATCATAAAAGTAGTGCGGCTTTACTATCACAGCCTTCACGCCACTTTTAATGATCAGGTCTTCGATCTCGGCCTTATAGTTGTCGACCACATCCTGCCACTTTTTCAGGATGAAAGACTTCACGACTCCTTTACCCATTGCAGTCTCCTTCTTCTGTGTTGTGGTTTGTCTCTCAAGAGCAATGATTCCTTTCTTTGCCTCTTCGAAAGTTTTACCGCATGTTTCAGGATCACCCTTAAACTGCTTGCAGATTGCAGGGAAGAGATCCGTATTATAAAGGCTACACTCCCAGGTCTTTGTTAAAGCATTACAAGTAACACCTGCTGGCTTACCGTTTGGATGTCCTGGGATTGGTGAAGAGATTGACATGAAGACACAACACGCTCCACAACCCTGACGACATTTAAACTCAGGTTGATTTTGTTGAGACTCTTCACGCAACCTAATCGTATCTGCATCTAACTCCTCTGCGGTCATTTTTAACTTCCTGATTTTATTCCGAAGTTTAGGAACTGCAGAAGCTGGTGCTCCTAAAGCTTTTAACCAGTTTTGAAAGGCTGCTTCACGCTCAGGGTCTTTAAAAGTTCCCTTCACTTTTTTACCTCCTTTTACCATTTTTTGAGGTATCGGCTCCTCAAGCATTCTTCGCAGTATAGCTCTATCGCCACAATCTAGTAATAGATCGTGGTGGCACAACTGATATGCAATAACGCTTTCACGAAGCTGTTCGATGTCTTCGACACAGTAATGAACAATTGGAGTGATCCACTTTTGGAAAGCTTCTTCCATTCGCGGATCATCAAAAGGATGGCTCATCAACTTCCCTCTGCAGCTAAATTAGCTCTCGGTAACCCTAAGCATTGTACGATGAATTCACAATTAATACAACGAGTTATATTTAATGGAGGATCAATTTGAGTTAATCCACAAGAACGACATTCCCATATACAATCTGTAGGATCATGACTTATTGGAATACAGAGATCACCTGAGCCGCATACACAACAATGGAGGCGTTCATGACGTTCCAAAGTGTAACTATGTGGGCTCAAGTTGTTAGCCTACGTGAGCGTCTTCAACTCGATCAGCTGAAAGAATTTTAAAGTTCTCACCATAAGCTGACATCATCACCCATTCGCGAAGGGCTTTTTCATTAGAAGGATTAATTGGTTCAATATTATCTTCCATGTAGATCGGAAATTCAACTACAATAAATTGAACTTTCACGTGACCTCCCTAATTATAAGATCATGACTTAGTGAATTTATCGTTGTGAGCAACAATCCTTTTATATCTTTTATTTAAAAGACGTTGACACTTCTTACAACTTACATCAGCATCAAATTCTGCGTACAAATGTAAATCGCCGCTGCAGCCGCACGCGGGACTTAATCCGTACCAAGTATGTACGTTGTAAAATGCATAATGTCGTTTTGCGTCTTTTTTCATAACACCTTATGGCGGAGAGTAAAGGATTCGAACCTTTGTGGCTTTTACACCATCTCGATTAGCAGTCGAGCACCTTAAACCTAACTCGGTCAACTCTCCATTTTTAAAAGTTTCGTGCTTTGGAGTGTGTTGCTGTCAGGCGCAACTCCCACAGGATCCCTCCCGTCCACTCCTCAGCACGATTTAATTTTGATGCCCGCGATGGGACTTGAACCCATGCTGTCAAGGTTTTAGAGGCCTCCGCTCTACCAGTCTGAGCTACGCGGACAAAGCTAACTGTAATGACTTGAAAACTCTTTCGTTGTTAGTAGCGGCAGCTAACGCTGTCACTTCATTGCCAATATCAGGCTCCTTAAAAACCACGAACGGTATTCCAAGGAAATCTAAATTGACACTCCAACGATTAAGTCTCTCCTCATTAGGCACACCGAGATATACTAACGTCCCATTTGTCCAAGAACTCTTAGGACCTCGTAACAAATACTCGGCAACAGCATGGCCCGCTTGAACCGCCTGTTGTGGTGTCGATAAATCTTCGCGGACCAAAACGTAGAGCTTTTCATCCATTAGCCACCTCCATGGGAGGATGCTCAGCAGCCCATAATGCATTGGCTTCATCCACTTTCTTCTGGAGGCGATCTTTGACTTGGTTGATGATATCCCAGTTTGGTTTATTAAACTCACCGGGCTTCTCGATCTGTTCGTATGATCGGCCGCGTACAAGACAATAGGCGATATGCTCATGCCTATATTTTCTGGCGGCGGAATAAATCTTCCAGTTAGCGCCAGGATCACTTTTACGGGTTAACTTCAGGGAGCGAATACTTCTCGCTTGGTCTTTTAATTGTTCTTTCATTTCGGTCATTGGATGCATTGTAATTCTCCTTGAATTTTGTATAGTTCATTGCACATGTTCTTACCAAATGCATTCAAGGAGGATCTCTGGACCGACTCTACGTGGGTACTAAAGCAACCTATTTCATTGTGTTTACCTCTTAACTTTTATTTTGACAAGATTATTGTACTAAGCGTACATCTTAATCTACATGTTAGACAAAGCATTGGCTCTATTACTAATCTCATTCTACCACAAGTTGAACAATTAAGCACTTGACAAACAAGTGTTACATCTTGCTTATCTTCAACAACAATAAATGCTTGACGTCCGCACTGTGGACATTCTCTCCACGGTTTCATTAAAAAGGAATATCTTCGGGAATATCACCAAAGCGTTGATAAAGCGTGTAACCGGCATCAGTGAAAACGATACTACCGTGCATTAAAACATATTTTATTGATACTCTTGAGCCGCTTAACGAAGCATGCTCTCCCTCAAATACAAAGTCAGAATTATAACTTAAAGGATGTTCAAACTCACCATCTACATAAAACAAATCCCAAAAGCCACTCCGCTCAGGAAGGCGTCCAATACTGAGGATTAGATCCGTTAACTTCCCTTTGGGTGTGACAACTTCAACTTTACGCGGCGGCGTATAAGCCTTTCCTAGAAGCATCACACGTACAACGTAACCTCTCATGAACACCTCCTCGTAGAGTTTCACTCCTGACCTAATTTATGTAAAAGTAGAAAGATTCTTTCCTTTTTAACAAGTGCCGCGTATCTCTCTTCAAGGGAATAGAGTCCGTGATTGCCTTCATCAAATCCTCCAACAGATCCACAATCGTGTGTCTCTAATATCTCGATTAAAGCTTCTGCTTTATGTGCATGAACGATTGACGTTGAAATATAATCTGGATTGACCCGTTTCTTTGCGAACTGATCACTCCATTGATACATCATTTGTAATTCATTTTTAATGGCATCTAAGATTACTTGAACGGGTATTTGATCATAACTCATTAATCAACCCCATAAAGATTGGCGGAGAGTAGAGGATTCGAACCCCTGTGGCTTTAACACCCAACGGTTTTCAAGACCGCCGCCTTAAACCGGACTCGGCCAACTCTCCGCATTTAAACTTTTTTAGAAGTAGCTAAAATGATTGGCATTGAAAGACAGTCAACGTCTCTTTTGAAACATTGTTCGCATCTAATAAAAGTATCAACCCCTTTAAACGAATTATTGCAAACCTCACACTCGATTAAACAGGTGTAGTAATCATCATCCAATTTAAGATCAGCCAAATCGTAGACATACAATTGCCCACAAAATGGGCATTTATAAAATTCTCTCACCCTTATTCTATGCTATCATCTTCTGTATCTAAGCGGAAATTAGGCAATGGGCAATCTTTCGGAATGCTCGTTTCTAAAACCTTTGAATCACCTTTCTCTTTATTCATGCACAAGTTTGAGTAATAATGATATTGGTAGTACGGACATTCGGGGCAGCAAGTAATCTCTTTATAAAGAACTTTAATAATCATGAGAATCTCCTACTTCTTTTTCAATGAATGTTTTCCATCGGTCTTCTTAAAGAGTTTGTCAAGTCGAGAATCCTGAGCATTCCGTGCGGATCCGCCTGACGGCTTACTATACATCTCAATCATTGCCCATGCACCGCCACCTGTACGAAGACGTGGCGGTCCTTCAATCTGCCGAGGGTCTACATAGTGCTTGCCACCCTTACAACGCACTTTTTGATTTGGGCCCATTCCATCATGCTTAGCCATAAACCACCTCCGCTAGTAAGATATGACGACGCAAACATTCAAGATTTCTACTGCGGCACACATTGCACCAATTGGCATCCTCTTCAAAGATTAAACAAAACAAGGCTTTACACTTCGGGCAATACGATCTACGAATATGAAGAGGCTTACTGTATCCAACCTTAACCTTAATTACCTCCCTGCAAACTGGACAATTAAACGCCTTTGATTTAAATTCATTGTAGTGTATTATACTAGTAGCTTTATGGACAGTTCCTTTTACATACCTAAGATTTGAAATACTTGACTCAGTCGGAATGCCTCTCACCAACCCAATATTAAACTTTGAACTACAAGGTGGGATCGGCAGGGGGTTCAGTTTTAATTGCTTCACCTTTACCTCCTGTTGCTAAAGTAACTAACACATCTCCAAGTCCCGCTTGAGCGGAAGGATGTAAGTGCGTTTCAGGATTACGTAGAAAGAATTGCTTGCCATCTAAAACTGATTCATAAATCATGGTAAGCATGCCTACGACATGAATCACGCCCGTACCCTGTTGATGCAACTCATTGATAGTTCTAGGTAATTGAATGTGGGGAACATCTGCAAATACCATATTAAAAAGTTCTTTAATGCCACAAATATGAAGTAGGTCAAGTTCGGCTTGATTTAATTTTTGAGCTCGATACAATGTAGCCGGAGAACTAATTTCAACGACATCAGGAATATCTAAAACCATATCCCCCTTGTGGCAAAGAAATGTTATCGGTTTTACTTTAATTGCACGAGGTTCGCCATTAACAAAAATGGTCTTACAATCCTTGGGATTCGTTGTACCATCTCCTAAACAAGCGAGACGTTCATCGCAGAAGTCACAAGGAATTTTACCCTCAGGAATTATGCACTCCTTATACTTCACTCATCCTCCTTGTAAGGTTCTAAATTATCAAGCCATTCTTCCTTATTCAAACTCGACCAATCAATACCAGATTTCGTAAATTTTTGGCAAGTGAGTAACTGACTAATCGTGTAAGCAACCATTTCGATGTTATCAGAAGTATAACGACTCTGGTCATCAACCTCACCGAACATTAATAAGGTTAAATCGATGAGCGTATTATTGAATTCAGGATCATCCTCTTTCTCAAAAAGCTTGCACGCATTAAAAACATCCTGGAAAAAGTCTTTGAACTCTTTGCACGGATGAGGTCCACATTCCCAATCAGAGTAAACTTGCGCGCCATATTTCTTGATAATCTCAACAAGATTCCAACGATGGCGTTCGGGGTTAGAATGACGTTCCCACTCTTCATCCCATTTTTCGCTTCCTGTATCTCGCGCAATATCATCATAGTTAAATGTAAGTACCTTACCGTGGGGTTCTATCACAGAAACCTGTTTACCATAAACTTCTAAAATCTTTACCGGCAAATGAATCGGGAACGCAATATCCTTATCTAACTCGATATCATGTCCAATTGCACCAGGAGTAATAATCCAGCCTTTAGTAAACTCGCTCACTTATTTTTCCCCTTTAATAACTTTCATCATTCCTTGCTGAGCCTTTTTAAACACGTCGTCCTTCATTAAGAATAGCGCGTTGCAGAGTTTACCCCAAGCTTCCCACGATTCATGATTTGGCCACGCTTCTTGTAATTGTGCTTTCTTAAAAATCTTAATGATTTCTCCATACTCCAAATTTTCAGATATAATAGAACGAAGGTGTTTTAAATTATTATGAGTAACAGGCTGTCCAATAATCTTCTGAAGTTCCTCTTCTTGTTTTTTTATGGCGAGCTCCTTGTAATATTTAGAAATCGAAAGCACCACTTCCTTATCAAGTGGCACTCTAAACATCACGCACAGAAGTTCAATAGTAGAAGGAAGGAGACTCGCGCTTATATTTGCAGCCCAAAAGTGGACAATCTTATTCCAGTCATTAGAATCTTTAGGTGCTACACCGCCTAACATTATATCCTTACCAGCGGTAAGTAGTTCATTGGGCGAAAATAATTTACTCTCCATCTTGGGCTCCTTGCATTTGCATTATGTAGTATTTTTTAAAGACTTCATAACCCATTGTTCTAATAGCTCGAGCTTGGCTCCAAGTCATTTCTGGAAATAGGGCGGACTTCTCACCATAACAAACTTGTTTAGCCTCTAACCAAAGCAAGCTAACTTTTGCATCAATCGGCGTTTCCTCTTTATTAGTCATTTACCCCCTCCTCCCAAAAAATCCTAGATGCACCTGAAAGGGTGCGACTGCAGGTTCAGGTTGAGGATTCCAAATAACTAACGTTTCTTTATCTACTTCAAAAGTCGTTACCAGCAAATTATGCTGGGCTAGACGAAGTCGCCCATCTTCTGATGACTTTGCTTCAGAATGAGTCTCCCCTCTTACATATGTAACACACACTAAATCACGCCAAGCTAACTCTTTGAAGCCAGAGTTTAGGGCATTAATTACAGCTCGCCAAGATGATCTATGTATAATAGGTATTACAGTTGGATAATCAAAACATTGCTCCTGAGTCTGGCAAGTTTCACAATTATACTTATACGAGGAACAAACAAATATCGTACCGCATTGAGCGCATTTACGTTGTTGACACCCTTTATCCTCAGTTAATTCAGGATAGATTTGATGTTGATCGCAATAAGGACACTTTACATTCCACTGCCTAAGAGGCTTTGTCATTAACCCTCCAGAGGTAATCCTGCTTTATGCAGTTCAACGTACTGTTGTTTAAATGAGTGCTTACTACATGAATCGCTAAGTACCCGCGTTGTACCATCTTTACCGCAGATAGACTCCTTATCGAATCCGGTTGGATACGTCAAGTGCTTGCACGTTCCGCACTTCTTGATTAAGGCAGGGCGATACTTTCCGGGGGCTAATAAAATAAGGTATCCAGCAGTCACGAGATCGGCAGTAAGCTTATCTGCGTACTTCATGGCCTTTGAAGGTGTAGGCATCAATATGCTTCCTTTAATGTTTTATTTTAATTTTATTTGGTTCTTATGGATTAAAAAAGGGAGAAAATAAGAGTGCCAAAAAGTTTCATTTGTCCTGGACGATTCATTCGCCTTTCAACTCTTCTTTTATCTTCTCGGCGATGAGCTCTCGTTCTGCCTGACTAAATAAACTATCGACGACTTCTTGTACGCTCGGAGCGTAGGGGCGACTTTGAAAATTGACAATGCGGACCACTTGACTTAAACTTAAATGTGTACTACATGAAATATTACAACTTCTAAAAATACATGCATCAGGGTGAAAGACTACAATGAAAGGCATGAAACATTTATCACAGTGGCCGGTTGCGCATACCCGAGATTCTGTATCAATAGCCTCCCAAGGATGTTCATGTTTACATGAAGGGCAAATAACTTTTATTTCATCCATAACGTTCCTTATCACAAATGAAGGCCGTACGCTTTTGATTTAACCTCCATCTTTGAATTTGATTAGAATATTTTTTCATGAACAAAATTGCTTCACCCCTACGGGCATTACGGCTGCCGCGAAACTCTCTATCAAACTTATGATATGCATTTAGTTGCCTTAAAGATACTTGTTTTAAACCTCTTACTTCTTTCATCCAACGATCACCGCCAAGACTATCAAGTATCTTTTGTAAAGCGGAAATACGTTTTTTATCCCAAACGCAAACATTACTCCCCAAGCATTGTAGTTTATGATCACAGGGAATACAACGTTTCTTAATTTTACTCAAGCGGATTTTTGCTCACTAAAGAAAGCCCCTTACCTAAACACTTCACCTTAGCCAAACATTCTTCTGGACATCCTCGAGTGACAATAAATTCACGACCGCACTTCTTACACTCGACTCCAACACATTCACCATTAGGAATAGGCCACTCTGGAAATAACATGGTTACTCCACAGTGGGGACAATCAAAGAGTGATGGTAACATTTGTTATAACCATCGGTAAATGTTTAACCGACTCTTCAAACTCTTTTACCATACTCTCCGGACGATAAATCCCGTCAGAACAAAGAATGAGTTGTTCATTACGTTGACGTTGCTGGTGCATACGAAAATGTTGATTTATAGTTTCCTGATCAAATTGCCAGGATTGATGTGGTCTAAAGCGCATTTTAAAAAACTCCTTTTGGGGTAGTAAGCATTACCCATAAAATTTGAGTAGCTCCACCACCCGGATGATCATAAATATCTAAATGATGTTGCCATGCCGAATTACCCAGGGCATCTTTACGTTCCAGTTCCACAACAAACTTTTCTTTTAACGTCTGAACGATTCGATAAGGATCTCTTTGCCAGATTAGAACCGGTTGAAATTGTTGAACTTCTTCGCTCATGATTCCTCCTCCCGGATTATTTGACCTCGTTCTTTTTCTTCAGCCGTTATAAAAACGATTCCGCTCTCCATATAAGCTTTCTCGTATCCTGAGCAATGATGACCATCACATGCTAAACAGCCTACTTTATTTGCAGGGCCTATATAATATAATTTAGTACAATAATCACATACTTCAAGACTACATGCATCATCGTCATCACTCCAAGGTTCAACATACCAAGAATATAAATGGCCACAATGTGGACATAAAACGATTATCTTCTTTGCTTCACTCTTTATCGCAATCATCCCAATAGTTTTCACGATGCGCATTAAACTCACAACCTAAAGAACAGAATGCAGAACCTGAAGCGCATGGGGGAATCATTGAACCTAAACATTTTGCCTTGCCAAGATTACATTTTTCACAATCATTAATAACAGGTATGTCAATTCCACAACCCCAACACTTAATAATAAATTGTCTTACGTCAGCCATACTTGTATTCGTTTAATACGGCGTAAATCTAAACACGACATTCTATAATGTTTTGTACAAGTACTGCATAAAGTATCTGCTAATAAAAGCAGAACGTGGCAAAAAGGGCACCTGACTTTACAAAGCTGTTGATCAACTGGACATGGGTCCCACTTTTGATTAACTTCCCTAGAGCAAACGGGGCAGTTATATCTTACGCGTAGAACGGACACGACGTTTCTTAGGCTCCTTATAAATTACATGAGGTTTCGCTAATAACTCTAACATTAAGTTCCTAGGCGTAGAACGTACTATGAGAATTCTTTCATGGCAATGAGGACAACTTGACGCCATCCCCCAACTTTGAAATTTTTCATCCTTCCAATGTATCTCCTTTCGACATAAAGGACAATTAAATGGATTCATATTATTGATGATTCGTGTAGCAATCTTCGTTCCATAGATATTCTCTATAGGCAGCGAAGTGCTCGCCAGGAAGACTTTTCACATCCTCTAAGCCGATCAAACCCATAAACTGATCGGATATCCGTTTATTATAAAAACTGACTGTACCGAAAACTAAATTCAAGAGAAATGCCTCCCAGTGAGTGACTCGCCTTGGAGGCCCTTTAGAACCTCCAGATTTAAAAACGACTTCGAGAGGGGTAAATTTTTCTGCAACAATAACTTCTCGATCTTGATATCGTGCTCCTACGTAAGTCCCTCGCACTATGACTTTATATGTAGAACAAAAAAACGTTTCATTCCTCTTAGCATCTTCTACGGTTTTATAAATATGAATCAGAGGATAGTACAATTCTCCACTAGTTGCGGCGATCGGTGCCGGAGCATCTGTAACGGCTTCTACATTCAAAGAATATCGTTTGTTTAACGCAGTTGTTTCAAACGTTTCAGGCCCAAGTTCATTAAATACCTTGAAACCTTCTCCACTTTCCTGTTCAACAGGAAGGACATATTGCAGGCACATAATCTTTACCTCCTTAAAGTGAGGTATGATCTGTTACACTTGTAACAGATCATACCTAAATCTTTCGTGAGTCTTAATATTACTTTTTATCTTTAACGATAAATTCCGGGACGATAAGAGAACTGTGCCTCCCCTTCGTCTGACGAGGAGCAGCTAAAGGTTCTTGACCACACTTTGAACACTTCAGGTAATAACGCCCAGATGTAGCGTTAACAGTTTTTAATGGAGCACCACAACAACTTGACGTTTGGAGATTAATTCGCACTCCCATTTGTCATACCTCCTAGTATGGTAGATTGGGAAGAGTCATATCTTCCCCTAATGCCTCCTTAACATCATCGATATCAAACGGTTCATGACAATGATAGACAATCATCGGATCATCAGGATCCAATAAAAGATAAATCGGGGTTATTCCCGTGAAGCGTCCACCAATATCTTCCATCAAAAGATTAAGTGGATCAATGTAGCTATCCAGAGCGATCGCGCCAATGTCTTTCACGAATCAAACCATAAACCAAAGTCGGCTCCGAAAGCCCGAGCTTCATCTTTAGTCATCGTCATACGACCACCCCAATGACCTTGAATAGTCTCTTTGTCGAAGTCGATGATAAAGTCCGGATCGTTAATCCGGTTACGATCCCCTACGCAAGTTGCAATGCCTGTAAAGGCTCGACAACGAAAGATGGGAGTGGGACCATCTTCAGAATATTGATTAGTGCAAATAATGGCAGTCTTCATTTTTCACCTCACGTTAATTTTTATAGAAGGTCGCCAACATTCCCTCCCAGTGTTTTTCATACGAAGACTTTTCAGAAGGCTCTTGAACTTCAGGAACTTCTCCCTCGCCAGAGAAGTAGACTACACCTTCATCAACATCGAAGGTCCAGGCACCATTCAGTTCATGCCCAACAATTTCTACGACCTTATCCCATAGAGCTTGATGGGCGGCCGCATATCGATCGGTGATAACTTTCCCAAGAGCGCGAAGCTCCTTCGTCCGCTCGAGAAACGGTTTAAGATCCTCTTTGAAGTCAGAAATATCAATGGGCGAACGTCTAACTTCTTTCTTTTTTCCAAACGGCCAAGGCCACTTTGATTTCTTCATTACGTCCTCCTTAAATTAGGGGTAGTGATACTATGCATCTTTAATTGGGGCCATCTCTTAAATCACGTCTCTTGGCTCGAGAATACCAGATGTATCTTCATGAACTACACCCCAAATTCCTTGGTCATCGATTCTAGTAATAATATAACTAATTTTTCCGTAGCCTGGAGCAGCTACCCAGGTAGTAAAAAATTGCCCGACTTTGTATTTAGAGATTTCTTCCGAGTGATCAACCCAGGCTGGTTCTTCTGGAGTTGCCCCTTCCGCATCAAAGCTATAACAATGTCGACTATAAATTAGTTCTGCCATTGTATTCCTCCTTAAGATTAAATGTGCGAGCCTAAATGGATCCTCGACCATTATCTCCCCTCTCTTAGTTTCACTTAATCACTCCTGATTTTCGTAGAGCGCGATCAAGAAGTCCATGGACTTCTACCATCCGCTCATCAAGAAATTCCCACCAGGTAAACATTCCAGGCTGAGGATCCTGGAGGAGAGAGTGTAACTTCGCCACGGGATCTTTTAAATCTTCAGGCGTGATCTTTTCATCGTCGGACATTTTAGCACCCCCTTACATCAAGAGATCAAGTTGCTTAACAACCTCTTTAGCAAATTCAAGCATCGTACGCTCCTTACCATCATGCTCAATATGCAATAAAAACGTCCGGGAATGTTTCTCAATTAAATGACCGAACGCTAAAAAACTAGGCTCTTCATCTATAAGATCCACGCCAGTAAAATTCCAACCATATCTACTAGGTGCAGTACAAGCAACCCAGCCATTAGACGTTTCTTTTTTTCCTTGATAAAATAATGTAGCGGCCTTTCTATCTTTCTTTAACACGGGCCCTTCAGTTATACCAATAATGAATTCAGCATTTACTCCATCTGGCCATAACTCTTTGCAAGTGCTTGGGCTATGTCGAACTGTACCTCCTGTTGATCTTTTAATTAAAGTTACTTTCATACCAATAAATCCAGCTGACGGATTATTTTAGAACTAAATTGAAGCACGGTTGGCTTCAAATGTTTTTTTGTCATACATGAAGGCATGTCAGTTACTTTCAAATAAAAAAGTACACACTCGTTATTAATTAAATGACCAAAAACTAGGCCCGTTGGCTCATGATCTTTCAACGTTTCTTCTCGAAAGTTCCAAGCAAATCTTAATGGCTTTCGATTAGCATACCAACCATTAGACGTTACTTTTCTTCCTTGATAAACAATATGAGCACGTTTATGATTATATTCTTGGACGTGATCTAAACATAATATTACATTTACTCCTTCTACCCACGGTTCTCCTTTAAAGGATCCCGAGTGAAAAGAAACACTTGGGATAATCCGTTTTTCAATCAATTGAACTTTCATCGAACTCCCCCGCACTAAAACCATAAAGCTCTATTTGATTACGAACAATTTTTCCGAGTTCAAACATATGCTTAAGTCTTTCGCCCTTACTAAGCGTGAACCGAAACTGAAATATTAAAGATTTATCCCAAAAAGGTTGGGGTGTTAAATGCTTAAAACTTAAACTTTCATAAGGCCTATCTAAAATACCTTCATCAACAAAATGCCAACCCCTTCTATCCTTATTAGTTGCTGGAGAATATCCTGCGGGCCATCCATCAACTAAATTATAGAGACCTTCAATATAGACTGTAAAGGAACTGCTGCTTAAATGAGCTAAAACATTTGCATCATTTTTCCAAAAGCTCAAACACTTTCTATTATCAACAGTTGCAGACTTGAGTTGAATCTTATTTAGTAACTTAATTTCCATTATATTTTAACCCCCCTTAATGCAGGGTCCCAAGAATGAAGAATCTCTTCCACCGTTATCTTTCGTTCAGTGCACGACTGACTGCACGCGAGGCAAACAACAGGATCGTGCACTACTTTAAATGCTTCTCTATAAACAGGGCAAGTAACTGTTGCACACAATGAGTGCTTAAAACCAGTATAATGTTGAAAACCGCACCATGGGCATTTAAACCTATAACCAAAAACTCTTACTACTTTTTCCATGGTGACCCCAAACAATCAAGTTTACGAGCACACTCACTACACGTAGAAGGAGGCTTGCATATTGCTCGAGTCGTCTCAAGATTTAATATACCTAAATCGTTTACCTTTGCAGACGCATTCACTGCTGATGAAAGATCGATGTTGGCGTTTCTACCTATTGAACTCTCTCGCCTTAAAGTACCTCGAACCATAGCTAAATTAGTTCGAAAGATTGTAATGTCCGCACTCTTATTAGTCGCTCCAGGTCGACCAAGATACTTCTGATTAATATCTCCTGACCTCGCAGAACACGTAGAACACTGATCTCTATATCCTGCCTTTATAATTTTCTTGTCGGGATCAAATTTCTTTCCACAACTTCTACAAACTAATAAAGGCATCTACTGAATCCTTTTGAATTTTTGATTAATATAATTCTACTTGTATTAATTGGATTTTAAAAGGGAATAAATAAGAGCCCTATAAAAGTTCTTAAATCAGTACCTCCTTTGCACTCTAATGTACTATATCAATTGAATGAAAATCAAATTCGTTTCTCACAACTACATAACGCCCTGAATTAACTTTAGTGCACTGTTGAACGGAACAACACAAACATTTAACTTTATTCAATACTACAAAGTAACTCCCAATTTGCATGAGACTGACACACACATACTCAAAACAATTAAAATTAAGATCAGTCCATTTAATATGAATACCATTACATATTGGGCACTCCCATGATACCCTGCCACGCATTAATTAAGGATCCCTGGTCTTACCATTATAAAACATAAAATAAAAGATTGAAATTCAACCGCGAGGCCCATGGATTTACTTGCAAATTGTAGACGAGCATAACTTTGTTCAATGAAGTCAAGGAGTTCTAAACAATTTATCATTGTACGCCCTCCCAATCACTCCAAGCAACACCGAGCATGAAGAGATATAAAGCTACAGGTAAAGTGATTAATTTATCCCACCAAATCCAAAGTATAAGAAAGTCCATCATTTTTCTTCACTCTTTTCGTAACCCGGACATCTATTAGCCCACCCACGGCAACCGTGGCTTGGATTCGTACATGATAAACAAATGGACTCATCTTGCCACTTGTCATACTTACACTTCCAACACGAGCGGTCAGGTAGCTTAACATCAGCTTTTTTAACATCAGCTATGTGCCGCTTACAATTACAACAAACTTTTTTACTCATCTACTTTCTCCTTGTAACCCATACAACGCTCAGCCCAGTTATAATCATGATACTTCAAATTTATAGACTGATCTTGATAATTACCATACTTGCACGGGGTACCCCCGCGTGCAGGGTCTTCAGGAATAATATGGCGCACACAATTACAACATAATTTCCTTTTCATTATAATTCCTCTATTCTTTTATATTCACTACACTTACGAGCCCATCCGCGGCACCCATGTCCGCCCTTATCCCCATAGCCATTGCATCCTAAACAAACGGACTCATCTTGCCAATTAAGCTTATGGCAATTCCAACAATTGGTATCAGTATGAGATGAGTCTTCCCTTTTAAGGATTCGATGTACGCACGTATAACAAACTCGGTGCGACATAGCTGTACCTACTTTACATCAATGTCACGATGTAATACTGGAATCTTTAACTCCTCAGATAGCCGCAACGCTAAGTAGACACTTCGATGGTGACCACCCGTACACCCAAGGTATACTACACCATCGAAGTCTTCTACCTTTTCTTTTAACTGGGCGTACGACTTGTTGAAGTTGGGAGTCTTCAGGATATCTTTTTGGACATCAAGATCGGTTCCTCGTTTATAACGCAGAGACTTATCACGATAAGGATTACGATCAAAGGCCTTTCGTACGTCAATAACTAAGACCCCAGTTTGACACGGGATCTCTTTACCATGCCTGAACCCAAAACTTACAATTGCGGTTGCCATTTCTCCTCCTATTCTTTAATTGCTATTAATCGAGTTACACTTATACATCCACCAATAGGATTAAATCTGCACGCGAGACATGATACAGGATTAAAAATCAATGCTACGCGTTTCTTACAATTATCACAACTTACATGAGAACATCCGCTCCCTCCATTATTACTCGTGTAAGTTATTATATGACCACACTTGGGACACTTAAATTTTTCTATCACTTTTTTAATTTTTCCGCTATCTCTTCAAACCCACTTAAAGCGGTTTCCATTTGTTCTTGATAAATCGTTTCACATGGTATACATAACCATAACATAGAATTACATATTTTCCATGGGCGGCAAAGGCACTCCAATCTTTTATCGCACCTTCCACAAAGGTCTTTATCGATTGGAATAACAACCCCACACCGTTGGCACTTTATAATAGGAGGCTGGAAACGCATCCTAATTTGACTTTCGTGGCCGGTTAGTTTACTTTGCCATGGCATATCGTGACTCACTTATTATTCCTCCTCGCCATATAACTCCGCGTGTACTATCTTATTTTCTGTACATGTACTACACGCTAGGCATTGTACCTTATCAATAACCATATTAAACGGAAATCCACAAAAGATGCAATCTATCGCACGACATGTTATGTGTTCAGTATAGAATGCAGTTGAGTAACACATTCTCCTACAATGCGGACATCTACCTTTGAATTTAGCTTTCAACTTACTACTACCTTCATATAAAGTTCACACTCATTACACAATAAACATTTAGCTGGGTCTACTACCATTCTAAACCCGGCGCCACAAACACAACAAAAAGTAAAGGCGCACTTTGTTTCATCTTGGTCGCTAATAGTCTTTAACGTTCTATGAGTCGTTTTACCGCACGTTGGACACGTAGCAATATAATTAGCTACAAAGAAAATTCCATCTTTGACACTTAACTTATTCATGCATTCTCCAATGATGGTATAATCCATGACCAAATATTATTACACCTAACCACACGAACTCAAAATTCCAAAAACAAAAACACGCAACTATTAATGCTATTGGTAAACCAAACGTTGCAGTATAGTAAACTATTCTAACGGTAGGTACGACGCAATTCTTTGGATCGCTTCCAAGACACTTTACATCTCTATGTTTACACCACCTACACTTTATGTACTTCCACTTATCCATTTAATAATGGTGCCGTGTCTTGGACGTTATATAATACGACTCCGTCCAATAAGTACTGAGTTATGATTTCCTTTTCCACTACTTCGATTTTACCATTACTAATTTTCCGTAGAACCTTTACGGTGAATGTCTTTTCTCCATACTCGTTCCAATCTCGTTGTAATAACTTATTGGGATGCTTTCCCTTTTTCAACAACCCTTTATGATTGCTAATACGAGTACGAATGTTATCACTCGTCTTCCCAATGTACACCATCCTGGTGACAGTATTCATGATTCTGTAGATGCCACTTTCAGTTGTTAATTTCAATAGTAATCCTCCACTATAATTTTAGGCCATGAACACTTATTACGGCACCCAAGACATTGCACAGGTTCGTACACTTTATGATACCACTTGTTACAATGAGGACACCTTCCTTCCATGCATGCACCGATATATTCCCGATTAATGTTTGTACTAACAGTTATCTTTCCATTACAATAAGGACACGGTATAACTACAGCATACTTCATATTCCGGTTAACTCTTTGTTACTCATCGCGGTTGGTAATGTTAAACAATTAACTCGGTTAACGCACTCTAGTGAACACTTATACGAATTCGACATTATATATGCCTCTTTACACTTTGGGCATTCTTGAATATTCGGACAATGGATTACAATATTACCAAACCTTATAAAAATTTGATAGTTTGTTGCCACCAAAGGTTCAGCTATACACTTTCTACAAAACCCTAACATATTAAATTACTTCCTTTTTTACTTCATGGTCGTACACTTTCTCTACTATTACAACTCTGGACAAATCATTGCACGTAAACTTTGAATCTGGATTACACCCTATGCATTGTGCGGGCCTTAATACTAACACTATTCCTTCATGGCACCTTATACAATGAGCGCCAGTACACTTTACTCCTTCAGCACGATGCAAACCCATGCTCTGTTCTAGACCACACTTAGGACACGTGAATAATAAAGATATTCGTAACCCAAAATACTTTCTCATACCTTCTTTCCATTAATAGTTACCCGTGACAAGAATCTATTAATACACCTTTCTTTCGTTGACTTCACACACTTTTGGCATACACTAATATCAACAGCTATTAGTGTACACCCACACTTAGAACACGAAAGTGTACACCCCCACGCTCTACCCATATACCCCTCTTCATCTTCTACGTGCAACTTCTTGTTACACTTAGGGCAATAATGTACTATCTTGCTCATACTATTTGTAATCGAATGGTGGGCGTCCAAGCGCTATAGTCATTATAATCTTTACTAACGCTTGATGTAGACTCTTCGCCCCTTCTTTATCCATGGACCCATCGATGGTGAAGTTTCCATCATCGAATACTTCAAGGACCGGCACCTTCTTTTTAGGTACTAACTTTAACTCTACCATTACCTTCCTCCTTTTACGATTGTACAATATTTTCCTACACAATCCTTTTTACTTCTTCTTTCACACTTTGCACACACGCTAAGGTCTACTCCTATAAGCTGTAACCTACACGTATCACAAAACAAAAAACATCCCCCCTTCTGAGAATAATATCTATTGACATCATTCTCTGAATATAATTTCTCTCCGCACTTAGGACAATAATGAACGACCATTTTACTTTCCTATAATTTCTGCATACACCTTTACAATGGCTTTAGCATGCCCCATTATTTCTTCCTGTTGTAACGGCGTAGCCACAAATATGTATAACAGGGCCATAATCGACACACATATGAATAAAACTTTCTCTACCATTCCCTTCTCCTTATTTAATGAGTTTCAGGTAGTGAGGACACTGACCGGCCTTGTGAATGTTATAAACAAGCCGACCTCGATTTTTATAGATGCATAAGACGTCCGTCCTTTTACTAATCTCACCGCACGGTAATCTCGACCCATGAGCAAGACGCTTTTTAAGCAGGTCATACTCGTCACAGTAGCAGTCATCCAAGCCAGGATAAAAATCCATTCGCCAGCTAATTACAGACGACAGGTTATACGAATCTTGGATTTCTTTTGTCCCAAAGAATTCAACCATCCTCTTTGTTGGGCGGCTCCGTATATGATCAGCTAAAGAATCTTCACCATCCATGTATATTAATGACATTCCCTTACCTCCTATTTATATTCGAGATCATACAAAATGTTAAATTGCTTATCAGCTACGTCTCGGATAAGGCCCATTGCATACGCTGGAGACCTTTCTCCATTTTCGACTAACCGTTTCATGTTGTTGAACTCCCACTCGAGAGTTCCAAACGCCTGTTTAACTTCCTTTGTCATTGCCATTATTGTATCCTCCCCATTGCTTCGTACTTGTCAAGATCCTTTAAACAGCTCATGCTGTCCGTATATAACGTATTCTGTCGAATACTTATGTTGGGAGCTAAATACAACATAAACCGAATGATCACGCTCATACACCGGAATAACAATTGCCTTTCCATTTTTCCCATTATCGTTCCTCCTTTTATTGTAATAAAACTATGCTTTGGTTTTATGTTCTCCTTTGATACTTACCATTCTGTTCCATGCTACAGTACACCACGCAAAGTAGATTTCGGCTTTAGCTAGACACTCGACTCTCTTGTTACAATAACTACACAATTCAGGTCTATTCCTTTCAAACCTTCGAATCCAATATCCACAATAACTATTCACTTCGAAATAATGGTTATCTAATACACTCACTTCTTTGTTACTTCCCTTGGATCTAATACCTTTACTAGGTACCCGCGTAAATACCACGTGCACTCAGCACACCCAATACACGCGACGGGGTCAGCGACTGCTATGTATTCATATAAACACGTGCATGTTACTCCTAGACAATGGGGTATTACTGTACTAGTATACCCGTCGTCCCACGGGTTGTGGTACCTCTTGTTAACCTTTCCACACTTAGGACACTTAGTCTCAAATATCCACGCCATGTTTAATCCTGTTTAAGTTTCATACAACTCATCGATTACTTGCCATGGTAAGAGTTCTAAGCCTACACATTGGACAGTAAACTCACACTTGTCACAATCTCTATCACACGTTAATTGTGACCCACAATATGCACAATGGATAATACTAAACCTCGTACTAATTCTAGCATTCGTTGCACAACACGTATGAACTGGTATTACCATCCACTCTCCCACCTTTGCGTTGGTGCTTTGTAATGTGCATCCCCTTCGATTAATAATTCTGCTTCTATTATAGGTGCTCTTCTATCATTAGCGCACCCTCTGTTAAATCTACACCCAAGACACCTTACAATGTTGAATCTAACTATTATCTCAAACTCACACTTCCTACAAATATAATTACTACACGCTATAGAATCATCAGCACCAAGACAATCTTCAAATCCACATTGTGGACATATGAATGTATACAGTGGCATTTAATCCTCCCACTTATTTTCTATAACGACGATCATGTTACTACAACTATATGACCGACACGATAGACACTTCATTGGATCTATAACTACTGTTAACCATCGTTTACACTTACACGTGAATCCCACACAACATGGATTCTTTACACTTGACTCTGGTACTTCGACTACCTCTTTACAATGGAGACATACAGCATGGTATTGTTTACTTTCCATTTACAAATTCTTTTCCTTTATGAACGCTTCGATTAATTTCTGCATGTCACTCTTTGGTGGTTTAATAAGACCATGTAATCTAACAGACCGTAAAAAACATCCAACACAATTTCCAAAGACTGGATTGCACTTTGGTTTTTCAGACCCAAGACACTTTAAACGTTTGGGACAATTATCACATTCACAGCTAATACGTTTTACATACCCACACTTAGGACAATGAAATGGAATGCTATATGTTTTGATGAATACAGGTACATTATTTACAAAGATGACTCTCACTATCACAACCCCTTACAGTTTATGATTCGTTGTGCGATAGGTGTAACCTAATTGCTAACGAGATACCACATTTAAAATTCGAGGTCGGGATGGTTGATGAGTAAGTCCCGAATGGTGGAGAGACATTCTTGGAGTAGTTGTTTGGGAGTGCGGTGATACACATCACCCATCCAATAGAGACCGTTAGAATCAGTGTGCCATAACTTCCCTCGCTTGCCACCTCTTCCATCTTTACCAACATGAAGTTGGATTGGACGTGATGCATGAGGTGACAATCTTTCAATTTCCCTTCTTCCTTTTAACATGACAGTCTCCTTTATCTTCCCACTAATGTTATAAGGGTTAACACTATTCCAACAACAATACCAATAAAGAATGCCAAGGGCACCCAACGCTTATCAATCATTTATCTTTCCCCCTTTAGTCAGAATACGTTTCGTCAACGTAGAGGCTTAGTAAACGATCGCCGAAGAAATCGATCAAGGTAGAAGTACTGTCGGCAATCAAAAAGGTCTTGAGAGTTTCTACTGCTTGTTCAAACTGCTCTTCATTCTCACACTTCACCTTTACCACCATTGCGATATCTTTTATCATTTAAGCACTCTCCTCTATTTGGATTTCAGTTGCAGGTTTAGTAATGACTCTATGGATACATGGCATACTACACGCAAGACATGTAACCGGATTATATACAGCTCGAAAGCTAAACCAACATCTTTGACAAGTAAGGGGTTCACAAGTTATCAAAGTCTCATTACAAAAGATTATCGTTTTGCATTTGGGGCAGATAGTAAATTGTGATACCAACTATATTCACCTTACCCCGTTAAAATTTGGGTCGCTAATTTAGTGATCACTATCCCGCCCCGCGCATGATGCGATCGTGATTCTAACCGGGGGGGTCATTTCGTTTCTTAACTGAGAACGATTGCAGCTATTGGTTGTACATTCTGCAACCAACTCATGATGATGCTTCCATATACTACGATAGCTAACATGATCGTTATACATCTGTCTATTTGTTTATTATTCATTTGCCCTCCAACTTAGTTAGATTAACTTTTGTTTTTGTAAGGGGGTTTGTGTTTATGAATTTGGATTTTCCTACCCCTATCCGTTTAAACTAAACCCTGTTGGGAACACTTTACAATCGCAGACATACCGTATCTATATACCGGCACGGTCATTTCATTTTCATTTCTAAAGGTCGCACCCAAATGTCGTATCCAAAGTGGCGTTCACAAATGTCGTAGGTCAGGGAACTTAAAGCATCGAAGGGTTCCCTGGATAGTTGGGGGCGCATAGGGCAAAAAAATATCCTGATGGGTTCCTGTACTAGGAACCCATCAGGACGGTTAGGTGTTACACCTTGGCGGTGTAGACCAGGTAGTTGTCCTTGCCCAACTTCTGCATGTCCCACCCGATCTGAGCGATCGACTTCTTGGCCTGGCTCAGATACCGGTACGCGCGGTTGTACCGGTCATCCTTGGGCAGCGACTCGAAGATGGTGGTGTGCTTCAGGAAGAAGCGGACCACGGCGCCAGCGGGCAGCGGGGCAACTTCCCCACCCTTCGCTTCCGTCACGGCCTCATTCAGGACGCTCTTGAGCCGGTCTTTGAACTTGCCCATGATCCCGTCACCGGAGCCGGAACGGCCGGTCGAGGACGCTTCGGTCATCAGCATGGAAAGGTCGGACTTGACCACGGCCACCGGGGCGGCGGTTTCTTCGGGCGCTTCAACAACCTCAGCCACTTTCACTTCGTCTTTGTCCTTACCCATTGTTTGTTCCTCCTTTGTTTTGTTACCGATTCACTTCCCCTGATGGGGAGTGTTCCTGCTCTTTCTTTACGCGGTACTCTTGATCATTTATTAAATATATTTTATCTGGTATTAAGTGACACATCAAAGGTGTTAAATACTTGACACAGATGGAATTCTTTGGTCGCACTGTTTTAATGGACATAGGTCGTGGAGCTTTATTGGATAATTTATTTGGCATCTTTTTTTATTTTTATTTTAGCTGGTCTCAAGGGATCTTACAACGAAGTATTTTTTGACACCAAGGATTAATTGTTTAGCACGGGCTCCCTTCCGGGTCCTTCACAAGGAGGTTATGGGTATTGAGAGACTACCGGTTGTAGTTAGTACGTGCACACCCGGGCTCAGATTTCCATTTAGGCGATTTGGTTTTTTGTTAAGTTGGAAAACAGAATGACATGGGCTGCAATGACACGTTCGCGCCCCGGGGTGGAAAAAGACAACCTTTAGGTTGTGGGTATGGGTGCGGCAAACGTTAAGGCAAAAACAATTGCTGCTGCTAAGGACTAAACCTTACGTTACAAAAAGAAGGGGAGCCGAAGCTCCCCTGTCTAAGATTAACCTACAAACTTCTTCACACCGCGAATGACCGCAATTGCGATCCACAGCAACACGATGTAAACCCAAAACGGATCAGCATATGATTCTAACATAGACTACACCACCTCCTTCTTAAAAGTTAAAGTCGCGAACGGTTGTCCAGTCTCAACATGCGATAAGAGTACCTGTGTACCATAGTCAAAGTACTCTGCACGGATACCAGCCTCACCCAACCGTTCATCCTTATTGATAGCGTCTGATATCTGACGACACAACCAAACGTCATCCGCTTTCATGTTAACCGGGGATGAAGTCAAAGCGGATCTCTTTACCGTGAAAGGTTCCTACGGATGGATCGTATCCGGAATGTACATGACTTCCCGTATTTATCCTCACGGTCTTTTCCATGTCGGCCAGGATCTTCTTATTCGTGATCACATACTTCGAACCCCAGTAACCCCGAACGACTCTCCACTTGCCAACGACGAACACTTCGATGGTCCGATGTTGTTTACTTACCCTTGCCTTAAGTATGCAAGGATTATCCACGCGTGGATTACATCCTCCATACTCTTCCAAAACAACCTTATCCAAGATTGAATCAAGACTCAAAGCCTTACCTCCCTTTAGTTTTTATTAACTGCAGCTGCAACCCAGCCGGTGACTACTCCGTGAATGATATCATCACCGTTAGAATACCACTGTTGCGCTAACACCTTATATGGTTCCACGGCTGCGCAAATCTCTTGACGGTTCAAGTTTGGATATTCATCCTGTAGCATCTCAAGGACGGCTTGATGATCCATACCGAACTGTCTCATCTCGATGATATAACGGATCTCGATCGGCCAGGCAGTGTAGCATTGACGGCGCCTAGACGTTAGGCCCAGCTTCACGCACATCTTATGGAGTCCATGATTGTCCAGGCACTCTACGCCTTTAACAATCATCTTATAGGCATCATCAGTCTTACTCATGCCCTTTGTAAGATGTCCAATTAATAACTTCCGCCAAGTTTCAATGTTGTAAACAGGGACTGTTCTACGATTCATTTACTTCCTCCTTTATGTCCAGCTAGGACACCTGTCGTACCAGTTAGCCGCCTCAGGATCACCATCCTTCTTAATGGTCTGAACCTGGCGTTCGAAGTACCGAAGCCAGCCTGAGTCCCCATTCTCCAAAATATGATTCCGCTCTACCGCAACAGTGCGAGGTCCTTCGCACAGGTAGATTTCCACGTGGACACTTGTGAACGGTTTCTTACCTTCACGTTCAGATTGAAATCCACTCCAATGAAAGTTCATAATACCTCCTTAAAAATATCCATGATACTGGATGCCCAGGTAAGGCTTGTGGGCATCCAAGAAGGCCTTTACGTCTTCTTCATCCTTCAAGCCTGACACAGCGCTCTCAATGTGGACGTAAAGAATCTTCACAGTTATCTCCACCTGACCTCTGTAGGCCGGAATGAGGAAGGTTAGCCAATCGTTATCGATCGACTTTCCATCCGGAAGCATTACCGAAATGTTACTACTGATAGGTTTAATCACCGAGCTTCCTCCTTTTAGAAACCGAGTTTACCTTCTTGCTTGCGAACCCCTTCCGCGGACCATAGTAAGTCACTTATCGTTACTTCACGATCTCTGGATACGGCTTTCTGCTTAGCTCCCAGGACCACCGAAGAGATGGCAGCTCCAGTAACTCCCTTCTCCAGAAACTGACGCAAGGAAGTTACAGCCTTATCCAGGTGTAGTGAAACCTTATATAACTCCAAGTGAAGTCTTAACAACTCCACCTTCATGTCCAAGTTCGGAATATCCATCGCATAGATCTTATCTATACGACCATGCCGAGTTGCAGCTTCGTCTAAAACATCTAGACGGTTTGTTGTCGCAACAGTTATCACACCATCCAACCCAGAAGCACCTTCCAAGATGTTCAAGAGTTCAGACGATACACCACCTCCATGTTGCATCTGACGTTGTGAAGCGATGATGTCGAAGTCTTCTAAAACCACCAACGCAGGTTTAAATCTTTCGGCAAACCTGTACACCTTCTCGATAGGCCAATCAGCCGCTGACGACATAATGAAAACCGTCCCACCAGCTTTTAAAACGTCACGAGTCAAAGCATTCACTGCAGTTGTCTTTCCAGTACCCGGAGGTCCTGCAAACAGGATGCCGCGCTTGAAGGGGACTCCAGCAGCTTCCAGCTTCTTAAAGTTATTAAACATGTCAACCACAAGATCCAATTCTGCTTTGATATATGGAGTCACTACCACGGACTCGAGTGAGAACTTTTCCTTATGATCAACGATCGTAAACTCATTACCTAAGGTACAGACAGAGTTCTTGATCGCATCATAGTTCGTCTTAAGTTCCTCAACGTACAGTAAGACTTGTTCAAGTTCGTCTCGCTTACAACAAACCCAAGCTACACCTACTGCCGTGGTATCTTGCCAGTTCTTTGGAGATGCAGGCATGAACAGGAACTCAAGATCTTTATACTTCACTAATATGGAGAAAGGTTTGATCGCAATCCTCTCGCCCTTAACTTTCATATGACTCGAGCTCAGGCGATAGTTCTCATTCAACTTCGTTCCATCATATCCCATATACTTCTGAGATATCGCGGTCGCAAGGTCATGCTTCAAGAGTTGAGTGATAAAGTAATTCCTAGCCTCATCACCAACGAAGCCGACCTGAAAGAACTCCGCATCGTTTAACTTCAACCCGAGCAACGCGGCAATCTCGGTACGGTTCTTTGACTCTTCTTTCCGCACCATAGACTTCATGTTCAACATGACCTTATTGAAGACGCGCATCTGTTGATACATGTACTCCATAGCCTTGACGTTTTCTTCAGTCAAGATCTTTGCCGCTTGTACATCCAACTTTTGCTTTGACATTTGTAACCTCTTCCCACCAACCCACCCGCTCAGAGAGCATTAAAGGTTTACGGTTTCGGTTCGGTCCATTCGTAGGACGTATGTCCCTTAGTGAACCCAACCATTCTCAGACCCGCAGCCGGAATGATCGTCGGCGCCGGCAACATCAAACACCCCTGGTTCGGCGTAAAGCCTAACCTGTTAGGATCCACATCACCTATCACACGACCATGATGATACCGATCGTGAACCACTTCCTCCGACTTAACCGGATCCATCTTCACCTCCACTAAAGGTAATCCCATTTTATAATACTCCTTGGGTTAAAGGTTTACTCTTTCGGAATCAGGGCGAGAATAAACTCATCGCCCTTCTTTGCGATCCCGTGGGGAACATACAACGCATTATCCGGAAGGACTTTCTTTTTCTCCTTATAGTCCAACCGGGTCCAGTTTTCCGTGTCCTTGGTATACTTCAACTCAGCCAAAGGAATGAATTTGATTTCTGACATTATAGTCCATACCTCCTACACTCCACGCAATCCTTCACGTGGAGCATGAGCTCGACATCGACACTTAACTTATTGCAGGGGCAATCGCATTCGTTAACGCAGGTCATCTTCTCCCGCATCCACTCGCAACCCCCTGCAAAGTTGTAGATGGTCCTGGCGCCGATGTAGCCAATGTTCTTAGTATGCCATCCCGTCTTACCACAGTCGCATTTCAGGATAGCAGACTTTGGTTTATACTCACCTTCATGCCAAATGATTCCACCCCAGCATCCCAGGTCAGGCATTTAAATGTCCGCCTTCATTTCCATCCAGTCGCTGACCAACTCCATATCGCACCGGAAGTTTTCAGGCTCATCCGTCAGAGCGAAGAATTTCGCCTCTTCCATCAGGCCCTTGATCTTGGAATCGATGGCCGCATGCAGGACGTCCTTCTCCTGTCTCGTAGGCCTCTTACCACTCCGACCCAATTCCTCGGAAAGGTTCTTCGCAATGTCCGCCATGTTGCGAAGGTGCGAACGAAGCTCTTGAAGCATCTGCTCCCCATCAATTCGACCAGCTTCATCACGACGGATTTTCTTTTCACACTTCATTTGAATCTCCTACCCTCCCACCCACCCTCTCCACTTAAGGAGCTGTTAAAGGTTTACTTCTTTTTCGGAGCCGCAGCAACCGTCGCCTTAGGGGCTTCTTTCAGGACCAGGAAGATCAGGTCCTTCTGAGCCTTCGCCGACCACTGCTTCTCGGTCAACTCGAACTGCCCCTTATAGGACTTCAGAATCCCGCCCAGGTAGTTCCGGATCTTCCGATACCGATCTTCCCAGACCAGCTCATTGGGAACGAACACCCAACGCTGACCAGCAGCGAGCTTCTGACCCGGCAAGACCTGAATGGGGGTTTTCCCATCCTTGTCGATCGCCATGCCTCTCATCCTGGAGATGATGTCCGTGTACTCCAACCGCAGTACCGGATTCTCAGTTTGCAGAGAAGCCAGCATCGGCTCCAGAACCTTCGCGACAAAGAACTCACGAACTCTGCCACGTGCTGAGTCAGCATCTCCACCCCGCCGACCACGCGGAGTATCCTGGACTGCCTGAACAAAAGACATGTCCGCCGCAACAACAGTTTTCTGCTCACTCATTTTGAATCTCCTTCATACCCACCCTCCTCAACCCTTACTGCGAGTTAATATTAATCGAACACTTCGTCCAAAGCGTGTTGAACTAAAGCGTCGATGCCACCCTCCTTAGTGTTCTTCCAAACATCAACAAGAGCACGAAAGCCCTTATTATCCGGTTGGTTGTAGACGAAGGAGATTGGGTTGAACGGTTTGAATTCAACCATGACGTCATCCTTTCCCCAGCGCATCTCTTTCTTCCAGGGTCCAGCATGGTCAATGATCTTGTAGAGGCCTTCCTCATAGACCATCAACTTAACGAACTTATACTCTGTTCGCCAAAACCGGACCAAGATGCACAGCTGAGTAAAGGGCCTCAAACGTTTAGAGGCTACCATAGTAAGCAACCTCATATAGTCCCCAAGAGTTTCAGGATAGGCATACTTCCACCCACCTTCATGAGGACGTAGCTCACCATGATGCTTCATGAACGAGTGAAGCTCTTCCTTCCAAGTAGGAGCCGGCGCATTGATGTTAAGTTCCAATCGAGTATGTAACCAACCCCGATCGTACTCAACGACACGATACGCATAGAACTCTTCTTCCGCTTCCGCAGATGAAGGCTCTGACCTCGCCAGCAATTGTTCCAGTACGGAGTTACCTTCTTTACAAGACGGACATATCGTCTCATTCCAAAGGCCTTCAAAGTAACCTCCGCAATCGACACACTCGAGAGCAATGATAATACCCTCTGCGCTGGCGACGAATTCGACCTCTTCTTGAAGGTCATCATCGTCATCCCATTCCATTCTAAATCACCTCCTTTATGGGAATGGTAGTTAGGGGTTTATAAAGACCTCAACAACCTCTTGTCTTTCCGGGAAGCATTCCTCACTTGCTCCCGAAACTTTTTGATTTGCCTGAATTCATCAGGTCGTTGATACCCTGCTTCACGAATGTAATCTAAACGCTCTTGGCAGGATGTGCAACCTAACCGACCGCACACCACACATACTTCAGGCTGTAGAGCCATTACCTTTTTCACCTCCTACCTCAACATAGCTTTAATGGTTTGCAAACGATAGCCGGCACTCATCAGGTCTTGAATCTCATCAGCCAGCTTTTTCACCTCAACCGCGTTCAACGGTTCAAAGGTCTTGCCCGCGAAGGACCTTGACCCATAACCAAACCAAAGTGGATTGTCATCCCGATCGCGATCACAAGCATTGATCAAGATAACATCCTCAGCGTTTAGATTAGGCTGCAGATCCAATACTGCAGGACCAATAATCAATCCCACGCAACCGCAATCAAACTTGACGAACATAACCTTTCCTCCAAGTTTATTTAACTACTCATCTTGGTATGGGAACTTTCCTCCACAGCTCCCATACCGCGATCAGGAGTTAGACAAACAACACGTTCAGCTTTTTACCCTTCCGGGTTATCTCGGCAAAGTCAAAGCCCTTCTCCTTCAGGATCGGGTGATCCTTATACAACTCCGGCATCAACGCAATGGTCGCCTGAAGTTCAGGTTTTCCCTTGAACTCCCGTCGAACAGCTACCGCCGCTTTACGCATCTGCTTCTTGGAATCGATCATGATGAATCTCCTTAGTAAGTTTAAAGTCTATTAACGTTAATGCCAACACCTCAACATTAAACCTTGAGGACTCTAACACGCCATTTAATTGACGATGCCGTTCCCTTAATGGGATACTAAAGTAACTGGGCGACATCATCCATAAACGGACAAGCGCCCTCTTATCCATAACTACCTCCTTAAGTTATCTGGCCCTTGATTGAAGTGGCGTGAACGCCAATGATGGACTTTCTCCTTTCCCCTGAAGATAGTCTTATCATGGATAATGGCATTCGGGTTCTTATCACAACAGTACCAATAGAAGGCACCATTACGTCCAAAGAAGATATTCATGAAATCCTCTTCTTCGGGCTTTGCGCCTCCCGCAACTCGGCAATCTTCCTGGCCAGTTCTTCTGAACTGATTTGCTCCGGAGCCTTCTTTGGAGCCTGAACATACCTACACCTCGAGTCGAATGCATACATAATCCTACTCCCATTTAATGAAACATTATTCTGGACAATCTGTACTCCACCCTATACCGATAACCATTGCGTATCATAGTAAACCATCTCATAGGCAAATCACCTCCTTCTCTTTAAGGCGGAGGTTCTTATCCACCAACCTCCGCTAAGGATTAAAAGGTTATTAGAAAGTGGACGGCAAGTGTTTACTCCACTTGGAGTAATTGCATCTCCCCATCTCTTCGAAGTTCAGGCCTAAAGAGCACCCGCCCTTCTTCACATACTTGCACACCTGCTTGCAAGCCGGGCCGCACACCTTCTTTTCCTTCTGCGGGCTCTTCCTAACTTCCTGCCCCGCAACGACCACAGTCTTAATGGTCTTATACTTACCCGACTTCCTCGGGCCTTTCACCTTAGCCGCTTGCTTCTCTTTCTTTTCTTTCTTTTCTTTCTGTGCCATGTTAGTCTCCTAACGTTAAAAGGTTAAAGTCCAAGCCGCCGAAGTATTACAGCTCTTCTCCGGTTATACTGAATCCCCTTTACCAGCCTACTGATACCGATGTAAGCTAACACGATTCCAGTAATCAAGATTGCTTCCATCTCTAATCACCTCCTTCCTTTTAAAGTGGGGTTTTACCTTACTACCCCCACGAAGGATAAAACTCTTATTGAACAGCAATCAAACCACTCGTCAATGGAACCACCCTCAGATCAATCCAATCACCCGGATACAACCTTAGGTAAGTAATTAAATCTTCAGGCACATCAATGGAAACAAAAACTCCCATATTCGGATCTACTTCATAATTCAATCCGGAACCCTTAACCAATGAATCATCTTTAACCAACAACGCGATACCCATTTTACCTACCTCCCTTTATTTAAATTCAATTCTTAATAATTAACTTCACCCATCACCATTGGAACTAAATCATTATTACCTAACTCCTTTCTCAATTCCCTCCCACACATAAACAACACACCATCTAATACACTACCATCAATACCCTTTACTTCACACACCTTCTTACACCACCCATTAACCCAAACTCTAATATCATCCAATTCCTTTTTATCCCACTCACCTCCTCTAATATCTTTAATACCTAAATAATTCAACATCACCATAACATTATAATCAACACACCCTTCACCCCACTCATCTCCCCTATATACCTTAAACCCCATATCCTCCATTATCATCTTAACCAATACTATCTTCTTACCCACAACATCTTCTCTACCCAAATTCCATACCCAATTCAACCTTCTCCAAAACATATTACTACTCTTACACACCTCTTCTAAACTACCATACTTCTTTTTATAATCACCCAACAACCTTTTAACTTCCTTAACAATCTTATATCTCACATCCTTTAAATTCCAAACATCTCCAAACAACACATTCTCATTACAACCTTTCTTACCCCATTCCCAAACACTCTCACTCTTTAATACCCCATAACCCCTATCCTCCCAAAAATTAAACATTAAACTAACACACAATATCATTCTCTC
>WSSedB2CaDRAFT_1000004_pt1 | contig 32413 bp, 28 predicted proteins | sample WetSurSB2Cattail_FD_9461 | JGI IMG/M metagenome (IMG submission 9461)
CTGATCGATCAGTTTCCCGAGAAGCTGTTTGCAGCTAAGGCAGCTGTCTATGCCCGTAACGAGTTTGGGATGAGATCCATCACTCATGTTGTTGCGGGTGAAATTGCCAAGAAAGTCAAGGGCGCATCTTGGACAAAGGACTTCTTCAAGGCGGTAGTACGGCGCCCGGATGATATCCTTGAAATCCTGGCATATTACCTTACCTCTTACGGAAAGCCGTTGCCGAACTCTTTGAAGAAAGGTTTGGCGGCTTCATTCGCCAAGTTCGACACGTATCAGCTCGCGAAGTACCGCGGCGAGACTCGTGACGTTTCCTTGGTGGATGCTGTGAACTTGATTCATCCGAAACCGGTTGCTCAAAACGCGGAAGCGTTGAAACAGCTTGTGGCGGATGCATTAAAGTCCACCGAGACTTGGGAGGCGAAACTAACCGTCGCTGGACAAGTAGCTAGCTCCGAAGCAGAAAAAGAAGAGCTGAAAGAACAAGCCTGGAAGAGTTTGATTCAGGAAAAGAAACTCGGCTACTTCGCGCTGCTCAAAAATTTGCGTAATATTGTGCAGCAAGCTCCGGATGTTCTCGATGAAGCTTTATCGATGCTAGTGGATCCTCAACTCATCGGGAAGTCTTTAGTGCTTCCTTTCCGTTATGGAACCGCGTACAACGAAATGGTCCTAGCGCAGCAGTCGGCTAGCACTAAGGCCTCCGTTTCGATGTATGATAAGGTTGCGGGGGCTCTTTCGACTGCGGCTAGCATCTCGTTGAGTAATGTGCCTAAGTTGCCTGGTAAGACTTTGGTGGCTATGGACTGCTCGGGTTCTATGGAGGGGCGTCCTTTCGATATCGGCGCACTTTTCTCTGTGGCTTTGGTGTGTGCTTTAAAGGCGGATCTCATCATCTTTTCCAATAACGCCAAGTACCTCAAGCTACCCAAAACGGAGGATGTATTCGAGAACATCGAATATATCCGCAAGCATTCCGAGTTCAGTGGTACGAATTTCCATTCGGTTTTTCAAACCGCTAAACACGCGTACGACAGAATCATCATCCTGTCAGATATGCAGGCTTGGATGGGGTACAACACGCCAAAGACTAGCTTTGCAGCCTATAAAAAGCTGCACCAGGCTGACCCGCTGATCTACTCCTTTGACTTGGCTGGTCACGGCACGCTACAGTTTCCTGAGTCAAAGGTATACGCGTTGGCTGGATGGAGTGATAAGGTGTTTGATATCATGAAGATTTTGGAAACCGATCGTCAGGCCCTCATCAATACCATCAATGCAGTAACCTTTTAAGTAAGTCGGGTGAGTCGCCTTCGGGTGCCTCACCCGTAATTTTTTGCTTTAATCGAGGCCCGGATATGGAATCGCATAAGAAAATTTCAAAATCTCAAGCGCGAAGAATGGCCATACAAACGCTGACGGAACGTGAACGGGATTGGAAGAGATTACTCGATGAAGGCCACGCTTATGAATTAAACGAAGATTGTATTCGTGCTCATGTCTTATCAATGTTGGGAATGCTCGGCGAAGTCGACGATCTTTCCCCAGTCCTACAGGCTAGGATTGTATGGGAAGAGATGCAAGAATCTGCTTCTGGTCAAGTTCATCCCAACGTTGCTGAAGCAAGAAAAAGAGTAGAACAATTGAAGATAAAGGTTGAAAACAGTGAAGATGATACAAATTTAAGTATGGAGAAACAAGATGGAATTGCTAGTTAAATTGCGGTATGATGATGCTCGACCTCCTGTAAAGAAGAGGCGTGAAGATGCTGGATGGGATTTATATTCATACTTAGATGTTACGCTTGCACCTGGAAATACAATCCCGTTAAATTGTGGTATTTCGATATGGGTGCCAGATGGTTTCGCGGGAATTATCTTCCCCAGAAGTTCCTTCAGGAAACGTGGCTTAACTTGCCATAGTGTTTATGATCATGGATATACTGGATTAGTTCAACCCTTTATTACAAATGGATCGAACGAGACAATTTTAATTGATAAAGGGGAAAGAGTTCTACAATTTCTCTTCATGCCCGTTCTATTAGGAGGTCGCGTACGTATCGTTACCGAGCTACCAGAATCAGATAGGGGTGAGAATGGTGTAGGCTCTACAGGTAAACAATAATGGATCCTACATTACTAACCGAACATTATCAATTTAGTTTAACTTGGTGGATCTTTCGATTTGTTACATTTGGTGAATTAATCGCAATTATTTATCTATTTGTAACAACCTGGAAGTTAAGTCGTTGTCTCGAAGAGACCCATCAAATGATGACAGACCTCTTGAAAACAAGACAAAGTTGTGACGCTCATCAAACAAGAATGGATGAAGTCGATCAACAATTCACCGACTTATATGCCGGACATAAAAGGAAACCTGAATATGACTAAACCAAATTATACTCACATTGTATTAGTTCTAGATCGTTCTGGATCTATGGATACTGTTAAGGATGACGCTATCGGAGGATTTAATCAGTTCCTCGAAGAGCAAAAGAATTTTCCAGGGCAAGCTACAATGACTCTCGCACAGTTTGATCATGAGTATGAAATTCTGTATGATTTCGTACCTATTGGACAAGTTGCATCTTTAAGTAAAAAGACTTTCATTCCTCGTGGTATGACTCGACTTCTTGATGCAGTTGGTATGACTATTAAAGGTGTCGGGCAGCATTTTATGGGAATGCCTGAGAAAGATAGACCTTCTAAAGTCGTCTTTGCGATTCTTACTGATGGTCATGAAAATGATAGTCGTGAGTTTAATCGTGCTCAAGTCTTTGAGATGATAAAACACCAGGAAGAAAAGTACAGCTGGCAATTTGCATACCTATCTTCAGACATGAATGCGGTAGTAGATGCTCAGTCATATGGGATTCCAATGTCCTCAACCTATCACTTTACTCCTAACAGTGGTAAGGCAATGAAGTTCGCATTCTCTAACCTCAGCGCTTCTTTAGTAAGCTATCGTTCAGGTGCTGATGTTTTCGCTTTTGCTAACGATGGCGTTACGGATGATAAAGATAACGTTCAATCTCAATCCTAACTCTATCGGAGGATTCTTCAAATGGCTGGAGAACAGACTTGTGTCGTTCTATTAAGTGGTGGTATGGATAGCGCCACGCTTCTCGCAAAAGCTATTCGTGAAAATGATAAGGTTAGTGCACTCACTTTAATCTATGCCCAACGGCATAAAGTTGAAGTTGATTGCGCACAACAGTTAACCAAGCATTTTAAAGTTCCGCATAAGATCTTGGATGTTTCTAACATTAATACCATCCTTCAAGGGTCAGCGTTGACGTCTGAAGACATTGCGGTACCTAAAGGGCACTATGAAGATGAGTCAATGAAACTGACTGTAGTGCCAGCGCGTAATACCATTCTACTCAGCCTCGCGCTCGGATGGTGTATTAGTTGCGGATTCAATACGGTTGCATACGCTGCTCACGCTGGCGACCACGCAATCTATCCTGATTGCAGGCCCGCGTACATTGAAGCTATGCAGGAAGTATTTAATAAAGCTCACTACTGGCCTGTAAAGTTATGGGTTCCTTTCATGTTTATGAATAAGGGTGAGATCCTAAAAGAAGGATTCAAGCTCAAAGTTCCATACGAAAAGACATGGACTTGTTACGATCCTCAAGAAGTTGTCTACACAGATCGTACTGAAATTTTAGCGTGCGGTAAGTGTGGGAGTTGTACGGAAAGACTTGAAGGATTTAATCAAAATGTTATCGTGGATCCTGTTAAGTATGTTGCGGGAGTAAGATAATAATGATAGCAAAGATGATTGCTGCTCTTGAGGTAGATGATGTAAAGTTTCTAGATGTCGTCGTTGAACTCAAAGAGAAGCTCAAAACAGATGCAAGGATTGTTGAAACAAATTCTGATTTGGAAGCACTACCTGCAATTAGTCAATATTGGCTTGCACAACGTGCCGACCTTGAGTTTTTTAAGCGACAGATTGAAAGAGACATTCGTATTGCATCTGGACCATTTCTTACGAAGATTCAAAAGTCACATTATGTCACAAGTAAAATTTTGGAAGCAGCGTTGCAAGAAGATCTTGGTTATGCCAAATTAATGGATAAGCTATCAAGATTGACTTATGTCTTGGACTTAATTAATTCAACTATCACAAGTCTTTGGTTTAAACGTGATAGTTTAGTTAACTTGTCGATAACTCAAAGAAAACAGCTGTCATTTGAACAGCGAGACTGGTAAAGGAGAACTGCTATGACATTCTTAGATGCACTAAAGAAACAGTTGGATCCCGAAGCTTTTCGTAAATTGGCTGATGTACGGTCTGCCGTAGAAGGTCGATTTATGAAACTTGGAGACGGTACTAATACCGTTAGAATTATGCCTCCTTATAAAGAGGGTGGATTGTGGTTTCGTGAAGTAAGAAACCATTTTAAAGTTGGTGGTGGAGAACGTAATCGCGTAGCGGTTTGCAATGCTACTGAGACTCCTTCAACGAAGTGTTTTGTTGATGACGCGATTACTGTATTGGCAATGTCGCCAAGTAAGGAAGATCAAGAAGCCGCTCGCAACATGAAGGCAAGCCGAGTCTTCTGGGTTAATGCTTTTGATGTAAAGTCAGAAGAACCTGTGGTAAAGATTCTTCCTTTGAGCTTTACCGTTTTTGGTCAGATCTTTCAACTGTTCATTAGCGGTGAAGATTTTATCAATCCAGAGACTGGATTTAATGTTATTATTACAAAGAATCCAGGTAATCGTTATAACGTTCGCCTTGATCGCCAACCTTCAGCGATCTCGAATATGGATCTCCTCGGACAGTTACACGATCTAGATGCAATCGTCCAAGATCAGCGCCGTGGATATGAAGAGCAAAAAGCTCTATTTCCACCTGAATTGGTTGCCCGAGTTGAGCAAGCCTTGGGTGGTGGAAAGTCTTTCGAGGGGATGGGATCTATTGCTCCAGAAACTCCTGTTGCAGGAACTGATAGTGGAGATAGTGTTAAAGCCGGGATGGCAAAACTAAAAGGTGCTATTGCTGGTGAATCAGTCAAACTCGGTGAGATTGACTAACTATCTCTACTAGAAATCCGGGAGCTTCGGCTCCCGGATTTTGGAGTTAATATGAGCCAATTACGTGAAAAGTTAGGTGCTCTAGACCTCGACTCTCCTGAATGCCATGCTAACGTTAAAGAATTTATTCCGTCTGGGATTCCTACTTTTGATATCATTACAGGTAGGGGCGGCATTCCTGTAGGGAGAACTATTAGTTTAGTAGGAGAGCCTGGCACCGGGAAAAGTTCTCTCGTCTATTCAATTTTAGCTTCCGTTCAAAGGCGCGAAGGTATTGCTGTGCTTGTGGATAGTGAATATTCATTAGAAGTAGAGCGCGCTAAAATTGTAGGTTTAAACACTGACGAGTTAATTAAATTCGAAGATGTACAACTCGAGCAAACCGTTCCTCTTATAGAGAACGTTATAAAGCTTGTGAGAGCAGAGAATCCGAACAAGCTATTATGTATCGCTCTAGATACATGCTCTGCTTTAGCAAGTGAATCTGATCTTTCAATGGAGCCTGGGAAGTCATCTCAGCCAGGTACTCATGCGAGATACTTCAGCAAGATGTTTAGAAGTATAACTGGATTGATTGCGAAGTCTCGCGTTGCTTTGATTCTCGTACATCAACCACGAACTAAAATTATGACAATGGGTTATGGAAGTCCATTGACGTGGTTAGCTAAGAATCCAACCACGTTCTCGTCGTCTATGATCTTTCAATTAGCTCGATTCCGTTATGTTAAGCAGGGGCAAGACGTAATCGGTATTGAAGTTAAAGCAAAAAATATTCGTAATAAGTTAGCCTCTCCTCTAAAGACTTGTAACTTTATTGTCCGATTTGATTCTGGTGTAGATGGAATTACTCCTATGCTGGACATTTTGGTAATGTCTGGAAAGGCGAAGAAGAAGGGCGGTTGGTATACGTTAGAAGGTGATGTAAAAGTTCAAGCGAATACTTTTCGTGATTACTATCGTGATAATTCGGAACAAGTTGATTTATGGGTCCGTGAAGCTATGGAAACGATTACGGATTCTGGAATGGAAGAAGGAGAACCAGAGGTCGATTAAGATGAATGTTGAAAAGAAAGTTGCTAAAGAGGGAGATCATTGGGTTGTGCGTTCTGAAACAAATAATAAAGTTTTGGGAAAACATAAAACCAAACAAGATGCTCTCCGGCAACTTAGAGCTATCGAGGCAAATAAACATAAACCGAAAGGTAAGTAATGCCTAAAAAGAAATGGGAACAAGACTTGGTCGTTCAATTTAAAGATGGTCAAGTTATTGAAGTAACCATGCACAAAGGCGATCGACTCATCTTGCAGACAGATCATGTTCTTTCCGAACGAATGAAACAGCGTATCTTTAATCATATAAAGAGTTGGTTACACAGTGAAGTACCTGTGCTCATTATAGAGTCGGGAATTAAACTAGCGGTAGTTAGAACTTTGAATTATGTCGAATCGTGATCTTGAGTTACATAGACAAGCATTTGAATTTTATACTCAAGGCTTATCACTTGAAGAAATCGCAGGCAAACTCAGCGTTAGTCCTAATACGTTAAAGTACTGGAAGTCTAATAATTGCAAGTGTACTTGTGGATACCATGCCTGGGTTGATTTTAAAAGGAAAATGCAAATTCATGTACCCCAAGTTGTATCTGATGCTGTTGTGACTGCTCTACAGCCGACTTATACGGCACATCAATTAATTGGTGTGCTCGAGACTATATGTTCTGAAGCACTAGACACTACTAAATTAAGACCACAAACATGGAAAGAATTATTGGAAACATTTAAGTTGATCCTTGAATTACGCCGAGCTTATGGTACTGAAGAAACCGTTGAAAGTTCCTTTGATATTTTTAGAGTTAAGGGAAAGTTGGATGTTCATAAGTTCGTCAATGACTTTATGCAAGTTGCAAAATCTCAAGGATCAACCGAAGCTACAGAAGTTGCAGCGATGATTGAATCTACACTATCTAAAGGGAGTCGCAGTGAAAGTTAATTGGTTACTTGGTATCGCGTTTACTGGTTCTGAGGGTAGTGGTAAAACTACCCTCATTAACGCACTTGCGGACGTTTTGCAAGTTGCAAAAACTACTAATGTCGTTCGCGAAGCAGTAAAAGAAATGGGCCTTGATAAACCCCCTGCTTTTGGAACGAATAAACAATTGACCATGGACTTTCAATCATGGCTATTAAAGAAGAGAATGGTTCGAGAAAAGTTTATTCTCGAACCATTTCTCGCGGATCGTTCTTCTATTGATATGTTCTCCTATACTTTGAGCCATTTAGCTCGTGAAGATGACATGCAACATTTTCTCAATGAGTATTACATCCAATGCATTGATTATGCAAGAACAATGTACGAGTTTCATTTCTTCGTACCTTCAGGACGAATTCCGTTAGTTGCAGATGGTTTACGTAATACTCAACCGAATAATGCGCGTCTTATGCATTTCATAATGCTTGGAATGTTACAAGAACACGCCATCCCGCATCATGTGATTCAATCGGTAACGTTACAGGATCGAATCGATGAAGTGTTACAAGTAATGGGAGAGCATGGCCTCATCAAGTAAGTTTAAATTAAGTAAATTAAATAAAGATGAAATCCAAGTACTTCGCACTGCAGCTGAAGAACGTTTTGATTTCTTCAACGCCGTATTTTTGGATACTATACTTCAACCATTTCATCAGAGATGGTTTGATTTCCAAATGGCAAATCCGAGGACCTTAGTTTTAGGTCCTCGTGGTTCATGGAAATGTGTAGGTGTAAATACCTTAATCCCTACACGAGATGGCTTACAATACTTAAAAGAAGTACTTCCGTATCAAGAAGTAACCCTTCCTTTTTCTACCTCAACTGATTTCGTTCTCGGTTCATGTCTTGGTGAAACCCAAGCTACCCAACTGTTTTCAAATGGCGTTGATAACATGTTGGAGATCGAAACTGAAGACGGCTATATTCTTCCGTGCACTCCTGAACATCAATGGCTTGTATGGGATGGATTCCGTTTAAGGTTTCGCGAAGCTCAGGCTTTAACGCCACACGATCGTTTCGTCTTTCGTTGTAATTGGAGGAGTTTCACTAAAAAGGATTCTAATCCTTTTAATGTCGCTCCCGAGCTCTGGTTCTCGGCATTAAGTTATTTTTACGCAACATATCCCGAATGGCATAATATTTGGAGAGCTTCGCGCACTCGACAGCGGATTGGTATTCCCTTATGGAGACATTTTAAACATAAAGAATGGAAGACACTTCCTCCAGAGTTTGAAAAATATCTACGCGAAAATGGTTTTGATAAAAGCAATCCATTATTACCAAAACCTTTACGAGCTTGTACTTTTTCTGCTGCACGTACAATTGCTAGAACATTTTGGTGGTATAATAGATATATTAAATTTACGGAAGCTCAAGCTATTGAAGTGCAAAAATGGTTCTTAAACTTAGGGTTTCCTTTAACTCGAGTGGGGCCTACATTACTTCAAAAAAGTGCTACACTTCGAAAGTATTTTTGGAAGATGTTGAATGGTGAGACAGATACATGTGACTATACTGAAAATCAAATCGCTGAACTTGCTGGCATGCTTGCGGTAGAAATTCAACGTGATCCATTTGTAATTCCAATTTTGAAGTTTCAATTAGCGAAGGAATGTCAGACTGATTTTAAAAAGTATCCTAAGAAAGCGTTGAGATTCGTCGAGGAGAATCTCAGTATTGTACCTGGAATAAAGAATTTCTCTTTCCTTTTCAAATTTCCGCACTTTCTGCAAGGGATTAAAAATGTTGTTAAGACAGAAGGTCTCACGGTTGATTTATCGACTCGTGAAGGAAATTATCTAGCTAATGGAGCAGTATGCCATAATTCAACTATTTTAGGTCAACATTATGCTATTTGGCATGCACTTCGTAATCCTAACATTAGAATCGGATTGATCTCCAAGTCTTCACTTTTGTCATCCAGTTTTGTTAGTAAAATCAAAAGCATGTTAGAGACTAATGCAAAAATGCAAATGGTCTGGCCTGACTTAATTCAACCATTAAAAGCTCAAAAGTGGAATAATGCGGAAGTATCATTAATTCGTACAATGCCTCTTGCTGAAGCAACTTTTACAGCTCTTGGCGTTGGATCAACTTTGGCTGGTAAACACTTTGATATTTTACTTTTTGATGATATTGTAGACGTGGAATCAAGAGATTCTGCTGCATTGCGTCGAAAGATTTGGGATTGGTTTAGATTTGTTGCCATGCCTACATTAAGTGTATCCCATGAGACTGCCGCTCATGTTATTGGTACCGCATATCATAGAGAAGACTTGTATCATAAGATCTTGTTGATGGAGATGGAACAGGGAGGTTGGAAGTCAATGGTTCAAGCGGCCATCCAAGATGATGGAACTTCGTTCTGGGAAGAAAACTTTCCGTTGGATAAGTTACAGCAAATTGAAGCCATGTATGGCCCTGACGTCTTTAGATTACAATATCAAAATGATATTAACTTTTCTAGTGGGAGTGGGATTATCGAAACTGATGATTTTGAGTTAAGTTATTATGAGCCTCAAGAGGCACTTCCCGAGAATTTAGATATAGTCATGGGAGTAGACCTAGCAGCTCCCGGTACAGATAAGAATAGTCAACATAGTATGTTTGCGATTGCTGTTATTGGTCAAGAGCGCGGCACAAGTAGAACATTTCTATTAGACTTTATACAAAGACGAAATCTTCGTCTTTCGGATCAACGTGATCTAGTCACGAGCATGTACTTACGATATCCGGGGATGCATTCAGTACAGATTGAAGCGTACGCTGTGCAAACATATTTCCATGAATACTTAGCCGAAGGCGAAGTCGTCATCCCAGTTGTTAAAGTCCATACATCGGGTTCAAAAGAGTCTCGCCATGAGTTCTTAGTGCACTTAATTAAGTCACAAAAACTACTGATTCGACGTGAATATCATAACGAGTTTATTAATGAGATGGTGAGTTTTCCAAATACAACTGCCGACTTAATGGATGCCGTATACATTGCGGTAAAGGGATTAGTTCGGGAACCAAGTATTCGCTTCGTAAGTTTATGGTAATTTCTGGACAAAATAACTTTTAGCAGGTCGGCTGGTAAGGAGCGCTTCTATGAAAAATCCGAATGATAAAGATAAAGAATATCCAGCAGCGGTAGATGGGAAAGTCCCCTCAGAATATTTAGGCCAGAAAACCCCTGCAGGAAAGTTTGGACCATCTGTTACGACAGGCGGTTCTCCTGGCACACCTAAGCAACCAGGAGAAGTCAATATTGCTGGCACCCCAGGTACTCCAAGTAAACCGGGAGCAGAAATCAATATTGGCGGTAAATAAAGGTAATAACTTTGGGAGGAATACCAAATGAAAGAAATCCTTAAAGCGGGAAAACCCGGTGGAACAGTTGCCTTTCCTGGTGATAAAGGAACTGCTGGCAAACCTGGCGGAACTGTAACTACACCGGGTAGTAAAGGAACTGCTGGTAAGCCTGGTGGAACTACAACTTGGGAACCCCATCAAGGTGGTAGCGGATCTAAGTAAATGGTTAAAGGAGTTAGGAGCCTGCCGTTACTAACTCCTTTAAACTGGACCCGTTTTTTATAGTTCCGTCAAATTAAAAGCTGAACATTGTTTCAGTATTTCGAATTGTTGTGGGGTTTATGTGTCCTTACTAGCCGATGTTTGCAAGGCATTACAACCAGTCAATAAGAAGATAGTGTTAGCACCTGGTACTTCGCTAACGCCTTCTGATGTGACATCTCGTTCTTTATATTATGAGTATGCCACACCACCAATTGACTTTAATATGTTACTTAATGTGTACACTCAAAATCCCTGGGTATACGCCGCTGTTTATCTAATCTCTAGTACTGCTGCCTCCGTTCCTTTTTCATTATATACTCGTAAAGCTCGTCATCCGCTACATGATGATCATTGGCTTTGGGATGTTATTAAGCAAGCCAATCCTTGGATGACCTTTACAGACTTATTGGAATATACGTTTTTAAGTTTAGAGTTAATCGGTAATGCATTCTGGGAAATCGTTCGAAATCCGAATGGTTACATTAGAGAAATTTATTTCCTTGATCCGGCTAAGATGAAAATCATTCCGGATGCGGAAAGATATATCAAGGGTTATCAGTATGATTTGGGTGGTGAACATAAGATTTTATTTAACTCTGATGAGATTATACATTTTAAGTATGCTAATCCCGCCAACGAATATTGGGGATTAGGATGTTTACAACCTATCTGGCAACAGTTAATGTTGGATTATGCTGCTAATGAATATAACGCAAGATTCTTCGCCAATGATGCTACTCCAGGTGGTGTTATTACTACTCCTCGAATTTTAACAGATACAGTATATAATCGTTTAGTAGGTAAGTGGGAAGATAGGCATAGAGGCTCTAAGAGAGCCTTTAGTGTTGCTATTCTCGAAGACGGCATGGAATTTAAACCAATTGCCGTAACTCCTCAAGAAGCCTCATTCCCTGAAATGAGGAAGTCGGTACGAGATGCCCTTTTTGTTGGAATGGGAGTTCCTCCCGTATTAGCTGGTGTTCCTGATGTAGCGAATTATTCAACTGCGCGGGTAGCACAAGCTATTTTCTATGATAGTACCATTGCACCAAAGTTAAAAAAAGTTGGTACAGTCATAGATCAGAGACTCATAAGACCTTCAGATCCTACAGTACTTGGCGCGTTTGATACTTCTACTGCTCCTATTAATGTTATTAAACTTTCGGCTAACTCGAGAATCGTTGCACGATTGGTTCAAGCTAAGTTGATGACATTAAATGAAGCTAGATCACTTTTAGGCTTACCCCCAGTTGTTGGTGGCGACGTGCTGCCGGGAATGAAATTTGAACTGGAAGATGTTACTGGAGTTCCTGAAGCTCCGGCTAATACTCCTGCACGCACTCCTGTCGGTTCTGCGACTGGTGGTGGAAATGAAAGTGATACTGATGGTGGAAGACCTGAAGATTATTCAAAACCAAGTCCAAACACGGGCGGTGATTGGAAGCCCGGAAATGCAGGTGACGTAGGGCCTGGTGCGGCTACAGGTGAAAGTGAAGACTCTGACTAAGGAACCATTTAAACAAGGGGCGAGAATTGAAACTTAACGCAATTACTCCAACATCAATTAGAAAAGTGGGCGATCGTGAATTACTGTCGCTTCACTTTCGTTTGCATGAGCTTGCCGCTCCTTTTATTAGAAAGAATGATTTGGAGAACCCAAAACTTCATAATATTATTCTCCGCCATAAAATTATCACGTACGAAATGATTCGACGTGGGGTTCGTTATAGAATAAATGATACCCTTGATAAACTTGCTTATCCCAATGTTGAAGATTTTGCAAGCAAGTTTTCACAATTGATTCCAGGTAAACTTTCGGATCTTCCCAAGAGTGAACTAATCAGGCTTCACAACCAATTACATTCAGTTTGGGAAGTAGTTCATTTAAGAGATGTAACTATTCAACAGCAAGAGCAGTTGTGGAATTGGCATCGACTTGTCGAGCGTGAGTTACAAAATCGAGGGACAGAAGTTCCTCAAAACTGGGATTCATTGGATAGGCCTTTAGGTAGAGCAATGAATCAAGCAGGCTCATCCCGAATTCATCCTTCTGGTGAAGAGCAAGGTCCTTGGGTATTTATTGAAGACGTTATTAAATTTATTCCAACTCAAACCGTTGTATTCGAAAACGTCGCCTTAATTGACTCAAATAAAAAACTTATTTGGCTTTCGGATGTAGGTGGAAGACAGTTAATCAAAGTGATGTACTTTAGAATTCTTAGACAGTTTCCTCGCGAAGAGTGGAGCATGTTTAAGACGGCCAGTCTTGAAGAGATGCAATCAATAGATGTTGCATATGATTTAGTTTTGAAAAAATTAGATCCTTTAATGACTATCCAATTAAGTTTACAGTTTGAAAATTTATGTCTTGTTAAACCTTATTTATATTTCGTAGGTGGCATGGCAACGCAAGGAGCGTCGAAGAATGATATTGATATTCTACTTCGTTCAGGATTAGAAACCCAACTAGAACAAAAGATTTACAATTCATTTATAAACAAGTTTCCCGAACAATTTAAAAGTAGATTCACTCAAGTAGAAGATACGGGGCTTTCGCCTTTTACGAGTTATATTGGTGTTGCCTCATTAGATCTAGATAGATCCTTTAACGTACAATCAGCTGATAAAGTATTTGATGAGATGGATGAGGAGTTAACTGATGAGTAAAGATCGTAAACAAAATTTGATGGAGGCAGCACATGAGTCCAAGTCAAATAAACTACTTGGGCCTGGGCACTTTTTTCTTCCATGTAAAACGACTCTTTCCATTACCGCTTATAGATCAGCTGAAGTTTTTAGTTTAGAATCGTTGATTGAATACTTACACGCCTGGCAAACGAAAGCCAAGAGCGATATCATTGTCTCTATTCAGGGTAAGTATGACGGATGTTCTTGTTACTTACAACGTGATGAACATGGTAACTATTATGTGTTTACCGAGGATGGTTCTGAAGTTACTGAACGGTTTCCACATATTCTCGCCCAAGTCGAAAAAATCTTTCCTAAAGTAGATTTTATTTTAATTGGTGAAGTTGAAAAGTGGCTGAAAGAAGAAGGTAAGTATATCCATCAAGGCCGAGAGATTGTGTCAGGGGAGTTACATTCACGCACTGATAAACCTCAAGATGAGTTTTACGTATGGAATTTTCATGATTGTGTTTGGTTTAATGGTGAAGATATTCACATGAAAAGTTATTCAGAAAGATATACTTTGATGGAAAAGAAAATTCCATTTAAGTATTCTCTGCTCGAGCGGCTTCAGCCCGGGTCACTTAACTTAATCCCTAATTTTATTTGTAAGACTGATGAAGATGTTAAAAAAGCAATTGGGAAGTTAATGCCCCTTGAAAGTTTAGAAGGTGCGATGATTAAACGTTGGGATGGTTTTCCGTATGAGTTAGATGGGCGTTCTAATCAAGTTGTAAAATACAAGAAGTATGCCGAAGCACACGTTCTTGTCACTGATAAACGTCAGATACAAGGATCAGAACAAACATACCAGTATAAGGTTGCTATTGAGATTTTACCTTCTGAAATGGATGAAGCAGACGAAAAGTTTGTTACTGATTTTAAAGATATGAAGATTATGGTAGTTGCAGATACTTTTAATACAAATGTGGAAGCTTCTATCGGAGATGTTATTACAGTTAAGTTTCATAACCTGTTTGCACACCAAAACGAATCAGGTAATTATAGATTGGCACTTTACGAACCTCGCGTTTATGAAAATAGGACAATTGCAAATCCTAAAGAGATGCCTGATACCTTAACGACCTTAATGAAGATTGGAGTTGATTCCCGCTTGATTGCATTTAAAGGTTTACGTAATGGTGATCCATTGCCATTTGAATTGGTAAAACAATTAAATGTATTTGAGCAATTTCCTGATGAAGGCCGTACATATAAGTTTATTATCCACCATCATTGGAGAGGAAAGTCAACCCATGGTGATTTAAGGATCAGTCATATTGGCGGCGAATATCTACTCGGGTATACTTTAAATATTATGACTCCTGGTGAAGTTAAAGATCCAGTCTTAAAAATTGAAGATGCTATTAAGTGGGCTAACAATCCTGAGCTTTGGAAGTTTGATGTAAAGACTGGAAAATTTCAATCAAGGCAAACTCGGGGCGGTCTAAAGAAAGCTACCTCGATTGTTGTAGAATTGAAAGAGCCAGAGCCAGCTGAATGGTTATCCTTTGAGGGAGTCGTATCTCCTGGTAATGTAGGTTCTACAAAACAATATCCTGGCGTTTTTTATATTGCGTGCAAGGGTGATGCCGAGTATGGTTTTAGAAACGGATACTTTCATGAATATTGGTTTCATGTAGAAGGGTGGGAAGGTGGAGGACAACGGCTCGTCTTTAGACAACTATCNTCCGAGTTCAGTTCNAGNCTNCCCATTAGTAAATTCTTGCAAATCGCTTTCGATGCAGATGAACCAATTCTCGTTTTCATNGTTGAAAAGAATTCAATTTCATGTAAGTTCGGTGAAATACTNTTGCCAGAATCTGCAGTGATTGATTTTGATGAAATGATTTCGTTCTCAAAAAATGTACTGCCTCCTTCAGAATCGCCAGAAATTAGAACTCCAACTATGTGGATGTTAATTAAACCCAATGATGATATCCCATACGTTTTATCGACTCGTGCCGTGAAAAAAGGTAGAATTACTCCATACGGCGCCTCCGCATTACCAAAGAAAATTAAAGATCAGATTCCATCTGAGTTCGCGTACTGGTCAGTTAAGGATGAAGCAACTCGAATTAAAGTTCGTGATAGTTTAGTTGATGCAATTAAGCATCGTAAAATTAAAATGGATTATTCATCTATATATAAGAAGCTTGATTTATTCAAGGCATTGGATTGGAAATCAATTCATTGTGGAACGATTACGAAAGAAGAAATCATGCGCTATGTTTCACAACCAGAATGGCAAGACGTTCGTATTGAACTTAAAGGTAAAACCTTGGAAGAAAAGTTTAATACATTGAAAGATTGGTTAAAGAAGCATAAAAATTCTAGAGCCGCTCAAGTTCAAGTTACGAATTATATTAATGCATTAGCTCGTGGGGGCATGGTAAGCTTGAAAGCTAATGTTAATCGTAAATTCGTTTTGAACAAAAGAACTTGGAGAGGTCCAATTCATGTACGAATTGGATATAGCGCTGAACTTTATGATCTTTGGATTGATAATGGTAAAGACGTTTTCCTTTGGACTTTCAATAGCAACCCAGTTTTATTCGATTCTACGACCGGGACCTTTGAACAGATCAAGAATAAAAAGTTAATGAATGCTCTCGGGCGTTTAGAGCCTGGAACTGAATTAAACCCGAATAAGAAGATTCCGGTTACCGTTGAAAGGGTAGCAGAAGGTGAACTACTTATGCTAGTGGATGATCCAACTGTTAAAAAGTTTCAAGTAAAAGAGAAGGAATGGAAGGGATTATATTTGTTAGTACAGGATGATGACACCAATATTTGGACTTTACACACTACTGAAAATATTGGTGATAAGAAATAAAAAAGGGATGTATGTGGAAAACGTTCCCTTTTTTGTTTTTTGGGAACAAAATAAATCTCGAACTAGATGGGTCTAACATTTTTTAGTTTGAGCCCAGGAGAAGACAATGGAAGGAAACCTAGCGATAAAGATTGAAGATGGTCAGATTGCTTTTCAAGATGCTCTATTTGAGGTTAAGAAAGCTGCTGATACATTTGATGAAGAAGGCCAGCAAAAACGTATCGTTACCGGTTATGCGGCGGTTGCAGACGTCGTTGATTCACAATATGAGTTGATCGCTCGCGAGGCTCTTGAAGAGGCTTCTAAAGACCTTCTCAAATATACAACCGTATTGTATAATCATGATCCTGACCGTCCGATCGGTAAGGTACTAGAAGCGAGACCAGAGGGAACTGGACTGTTTGTTAAAGTCCAAATCTCCAACTCAGAGACTGAAGTTTGGGATAAGATCTGTGAAGGTATTATTTCCAAATTTAGTTTCCGAGGCGTCATCACCGAATATGACGAGCAGTTTGATAAGAGCTTATCGCGAAATATCACCGTCATAAAAGGTTTTAAAATCTTCGAAATCTCGCTAGTGTCCGTTCCTGCCAATCCTGAAGCAAAGACTTTAAATTACTACCTATCAAAAGCACTTGAAGATCAAGTTGAACTACATCGTGAGAATCCGGGAAAAGTAGAGTCTCCAACTGATATTCCACAACCCGGGAGCTCTGAAATTCCAAAAACAGGAGGGTCTGAAGACATGCCTAAGATGGACCCTGAAGAAAAACAAAGGCTCGAAGCAATCACCGGTATGTGTGATAAGCTGCTTGCTGCCCTCCAGGATATGCCGAACGTGGACGCGCGTGTAGTTGCTCTCGTGAAAAGAATCAAAGATATGGTTACAGCGTTTGCAAAGGACGAAGCCGCTGATGATGCTCAGGGAAAACCTGGGTATCCTCAACCAGCTCCTGCCGAAGCCGACATGGACCTTGAGAATTTTGATCCTGTGACCGATAAGCTAAAATCGCGTTTAACTTCCGTAGAAGGGCAGTATGCTGCACTCGAAAAGAAGTTGGAGGAACTCCCTGCCGCTCTTGAAGAGAAACTCACTGAGATCGTTAAAAATCTCGCTGAGCAGCAAATTACCGATAAAATCGGTGAGATCGAAAAGAAACTCGAGGGTCAGTCTGAAGTCGTGTCCGGCCTTGCGGAACTCTTCGATCTACTGCGTCCAACGCTTGGGCTTCCTGAGAGATCAATTGAAACTCCAGTAGAGGACCCAAATAATAAAGGGGGTGAATCCTAATGTCTAACGAACATCTCGAAAAGGCAAAACAACTAGTTGCCGGACTTGTCCAAGATTTGGGTAAGAAAGGCGAAGAGGCCAAAGTTGACGAGATTGTTAGCAAAGCCCTGGATGAACTCAAGAAAGCCGATCCGGGAACCCGGAAAGGTCGTTTTGATACAAAGGATGCTACTGACATTCTAAAAGCGTCTACCGATAAGGGTGAAGCAATCCAGAAAATGCTTGCAACTCCAACAACTGATCCTGTAGTAAAATCTTTTCAACAAGCGAACGATGATGTATATCTGTTGTCTCAAATGTTGAATAAAGATCCTCGGGATCTAAAATGTTTCAAATCGCTCACTGAGCATCCACTCATGAAGACAGCCACTGACTCTTATGGTGGAACCGGTGCGGCTATGCCAACCGCTTCTACCCATTACGGAGCTGACTTCATTCCGCTAGGGTTTTCATCTGAGTTGATTGACTATGTACGTCTGCAACTCAAAGTAGCGGCACTGCATAGACGCATCAATATGCCAACACCTCAGTATAAAATGCCAGTTCATGGTGGAACTGACATTACTGCGTATCTCGTTGGTGAAACTCTGACGACTGCTTCACCTGAAGGTCGTCCAACAGCATCACGTCCAACATCTACAGCAATCACTTTGGATGCTAAGAAAATCGGTTCACTGGTGTATTTCTCTGAAGAAATTACAGAAGATAGCATCGTTCCGGTTGTGCCATTCTTGAAAGACAGTATGGCTCGTTCAATGGCATTCGCGCAAGAGAATGCTGTAATCAACGGCCAGCTTACTGGGGCCATTGATACTGGTGATGCGCCTGCAACATCTGACGTTCGTAAAGCCTGGGATGGTTACCGCTACAAAGTTCAAGCTGCCGCGAAGGTTGATTGCAGTGGCTGGACCGTTGGTGGGACATATGCACAAGGTGCTGCCTATCTCCGTTCAATGAGAGCAAAGATGGGAAAATATGGCGTCGATCCTAACAACCTAGCTTATGTAACTAGCATCTCTGGTTATCATAAGATCCTAGGTATCACTGAAGTGTTGAGACTCAATGAGTACGGTCCTAACGCTACTATCCTTTCTGGTGAGCTCGGAAAGTTTGACAACATTCCGATTATCGTCAGTGAGTTCGTGCGCGAGGATATGAACGCTCTCGGTGTATATGACGGCGTAACAACCACAAAAACAGTCATCATGCTTGTACATACTCCTTCGTTCCTCTTCGGCGATCGCAGAGCGATTACCGTGAAAACTTGGGACATGCCACAAGACGATGCGCATCTGCTCGTATGCCATCAAAGACTCGACTTCAAGTCAGTCTACGATGCGTCGACAAACTATATTGTATCCCTAGGATACAATCTAGCAGTATCATAAGCTTGATGAGAGATCATTGAGTTAGATACAGGGGACTCCATTTCGGGTCCCCTGTATTTTTTAGTGGTAAAGTTTATAATAGGTTTCAAATTGTGATAGAGGTGACTGAACTATGTTAGCGGGATTAACTGAATTCAAAGCTTACATGGATGTAGATGATGTCGTAGGGTTAGATACCGTTCTTGATATTATCTTAACAAGCGCCGATGCGTACTTGAGAACTTTTTGCGGCAGAGAGTTTGAATCCTTAAGGCGATCACGAACGCTTGATGCAGTTGATGCTGGTACACTTTGGGTTCCTGAATACCCTTTAACAACAGTTCATGGCATTACCGCTTATACGAGTATTATTGATACCGTAGGAATTCCTTGTGATATGATTTATGTTATGTGGTATGAAGCAGGCCAAGTACAATCCGATCAATACCTTTTCTGTTCAAGTTTTCCAAAAAGTGTTTATATCGATTATACCGCGGGATATCTTCCTGATGCTACAGATTTAAAAACATTGAAATGGATTTGCTTGGAAATCGCTGCTCAGATGTATCGTAACCGAGGTATCGCTAATCTCCAACAGTACAATGCCGGCGGAGTTCAATGGCAGAAGTATGCTTCAGATGTAATGCCAATGCTAGGCCCAGAAGTATTAGCAATGCTTCATTCATTTAAAAGTCGTGGCCCAAGGGATTGGATCTAATGCAATTTAACGATAAAGCTACCTTCACACGATCTTCAAACTTTATTCTTGAGAATTGGATCAATGGATCTATATATGATCTTTTAAATCCAAGTTCAGCTGCGTTTTTATCTGTAGAAGTTTCTATTAATGAACCCGGCGTGCTTGTCATTGACGGCTTTACTTCAGCTGGAAATACCATCACAGAATATTTATCGTTTACAGAAAGCGGAATCAAGCTTTCAGAAAATGAATTTCGTTCAATTACAACGTTAACTCCTTCTTGGTTGACGTACAATATTAGTATTAGAGCGGAAGATAAACAAGGACAACCTATTTTATCTGCAACAACATTTGGGCCGTATCTAATAAGTATAATGGATATTTCTTCTGAAAGACAAAGAGATAATGTTGCAGCTTCAGGTTGGGAAAGAGGTCAGTGGCTTGTTGGCTATATACAAGCATTCCAACCTCAAATTAAAGATCATGTTGTTACATCTAAAGGCTGGCATGGCTGGGCTCAAGATGTTGTTCCTTCCCCTCACATTAATTATCCCAAAGGTTGGCAATTCTTTATAATCGCTGAAACGTCTCAACAATAACTCACCGTGGAGGATTTATGAATCCTAAGGTTTCTATCGTAATCCCAGTTTACAATGGGCTGCGTTACACTCTTGAATGTTTAGAATCATTGAAGAAAACAAAACATATTCCATTTGAAATCATTGTTTGCGGTGTTGGAAATGATGGTACAATTGCTACAATGATGGAATGGGAACTGATTTATAACAACATTCATTTCGTTCATAATACTACGGACGATACGTCATTCGGTGCAAACGTTAATTTAGGTGCATCAAAAGCTAAAGGCGAGTTTATTTGTGTTTTAAACAATGACACTATTGTTACAACAGATTGGTTGGCTCATTTAGTGTCCTGTTTTGAGTCCTTAGATAAGGCAGTTGAAAGACCGGCNCCACCACCCGCGATCATTGCTCCCGCAAGTAATTATGTGATGTCGCATCAAATGGTGCAATTACCTCAAGGATTTCACGTTGATCACTTAGAACAGTTTGCGGCACGAAATGCTAGTGAGAATCGCGGTAAATGGATTTACTCCGCTATCGTTTCTGGATTTTGTATGTTAATCAAAAAATCTATTTGGGATCAAATGGGTGGATTTAATGTAAGTTTACGTAATGGCAACGAAGATGTCGAATTTTGTTGCCGTGTAAACGAGGCTGGATATTCATGTTGGGTGGATAAGAGTGCCTTTGTATTTCATCATGGTTCCAAATCTTTAGCCACAGATGAAGATCAAGGTACTCATAATCGTATGGATTGCGTCAAGCTTGTAAATGGCGCTGTACCAACTGAACAAAAGATTTCTTTGAATACTCGAATCAAGTGTACTCAAGAGGAATTGAAGTTATGGATGGATCGTCATTATGCTATGTTTGATATAGTCAACGTAGTTGATGATGATAGCGGCTGGGATATTGCATCTTGGTTAAAGGAAAATTATCCTAATAGTACTTACACAAATATGCCTGGAGAGATTGAAGTCGTACAACGTGAGAAAGCGTATGAACTTTCTTCAGCTCAAGGTATGCAATGGATGGTTACTCTTGATCATGATGAATTCTTTGAAGAGAAGGTGGATCGTGCGTATCTTCAAAGATTGGTTAATACACCTATTCCGGGATGCTATTCATTCATTGGTCGGTGGATTCATCTATGGAACTCTCCTAAAACTTATCATGTAACATATCCGCCTACAAACGGAATCTTTATGATTAAGGTACTCCCCAATCTTAAACATTTTGCCGGATCTCCAGGAACGTCGTTGCATTGTAGTAGAATGCCTAATGTGCCTGCAGTTAGTACTGCGCCAGTGAACGTGCACATTATTCACTACGGGTACATTGATCCTGTACAACGTGAGACTAAACGTCAATACTATGAAGCGAAAGACCCAAATCCTGTAGAAGAACTTGTAGGGGGTACTGATTATTCCCATTTGACCGATCAAACTCATATTATCTTATCGGAATGGTTTGGTTCAAATAAGTATACAATCAGCCTGAATGCAATGGCAGAGTCGGAACCTTTACATAAAGTGCAAATGTTTCTCGAGTCTATCGGTACGATCGCAGATGAAATCGTTTTTCGTATTGGTCCAAACCGAGAAGATTTAAAATGGTTGATTGAACGTTGGGGTGGTAAAGCGTATGAACGTGCATGGAATGATGATTATTCTGATATGCGTAATTATTTGATTGATAAATCAACTGGCGCTTACATCCTTGTAATGGATATGGACGAGCAGTATACAAAGCCACCCGAACTACCAACCGCGCTTGAATCACAACCAACCGCGATTATGTTCAGTGTTAATAATTTACAAGTTGGGCGTCCAGACGTTTTTACGGAAGTAATGAGAATGTTTCAGAATCGTCCTGATATTCGATTCTCAGGAGTTATTCATGAAACTATTGAGGACTCATTATCTAAGCTTAAAAATAAGTCGGTTATTCGGGCGAAAGGGATTATCAATCACTTTGGGTTCTTAACTCCTAAATTACCGGACAAACTTAAGAAGTACGTGAAGTTAAATAAGAAGGCGATGCACCGCGATCCTAAAGATCCAAAGCCATACTTTAATTTAGCTTTACATTTTATCGAGGATGGGGAGATAAAGGAAGGGTTAAAACATCTTGAGAAGGCAATTGCATTGCATCCCAAATTTACTCTTGCAAAAATTGAGTTGGCCAAACTCTATTTAAGGTTTGCAAGAGCGCTATTTGCAAGTAGTGCAAGTGACGTGCCAGAAGGACATCCGTTGCATAAACCAGTAAATGAACTGGAAGGATACTTAAAACGTTTGGTGCCTGATCAAAACTTAACTTTTCCTCCATTGGATAAATGAGCCTAGAAGATTATGTAAAACAATGGACTGAAAAAGTTAAGCGAGAGAATGCTACTCGTACTGAGGCCATTGCTAATAAAATTTATGAAGAAGCTAAAGACTTAGCAATGGCCTCACGAGAAGTACGAAGTGCTGAATCCAACTTTACTCAAAGAACAGGAAAGTTGCTACGATCAATTTCTAAGAGAACTATTATCGAACCCGACGGTTCGGTCGCATTCGAAATTTACTACGATAAGAACATTTGTAGTTATGCAAATTATATTGAGAATGGTACAAGACGAATAAAGCCACACAAGATTCTCGCTCGTGCGTTTGATAAAATTTTATCGGGAGGATAATCCTTGGGTTATTTAGATGATATAGATGCTACGTTAAGGCGCACTCTTATAAATAATTCAAATATTTCTAAACTTGTTGGCACTAGAGTTTATCCTACTTATTTAGCGGGAGTAAAAGATCCTAAGTATCCTTGTATTTGTTTCATGCGTATTTCTGCTCCTCGAGATTATCGTTATACTAAAAGAGTTTCACCTGCATATGATATGTATATTTACTCATCTAAAGACTATTCTGAGACCGACCTTATATTTGATAATATAAGATTGACTCTTGATAATGAGTTCTTTCCAGCACCCAATGATGGAGCTAGAATACAATTTCGAATTACAACTAACGCATCACAAGAAATGGATCCCGACTCAATACTTTATTATGGAATGTTTCGAATTCAAGTATTTGCGTTTTTTAAATAATGCGACTTTTTCAAGCCGTGAAATGTCATTGGTGTTCATTAAAGCTGGAGTGTCTTGCGGGACCTTCATGTATTCATGTTGATATGTTTTTAAATTTAACTCAACATAGGATTCATAAATTTAAAGAGAAGTTTTGGTTTTGGTTAGCTTGGCACCTACCCAAGAAGTTGATTTATTTTGCAACTATACGGTTGCTAGCACATGCTACAACTGGCAAATATTCAAATACGAATGTACCTGAGCTTAATGCAATAGAAGCCCTTCGGAGGTTTGAAAATGGCTGAAGATGTTAAAGACCTTGCTTGGAAGTGTTCAAGCTGTGATTCAGTTTTAGGTTATGTAACTTCTGACTTAAAGATGTTGAGAATGAAATATAAAGATCATTACATCTTTATTGAAGAAGCTTCTCGAGTAACAACTCTTTGTCGGCGTTGTGGTAAAGAGTGCTACTTAGCGCAGAAAACATAATGAAGTGGGATAAACTTGAGTCTGGAGTTGTAATTAGTGAACATGTTTGTGAACATTGTAAACAAACGTTCACGCTACTTACTCGGGGATTTCTCGTTATTGATTTATTGCCCTGCTCTTTTTGCCGTAGACCTTTCAGACAAAAGTCGTTATGGCAAGAATTGTATTTAGATGAACTATTTAGGTCGGGCACCTTTACATAAAAAGTTGACAATATTTAAAACGAGCCTCGCAGACTCCAATAAGGGGGTTAGAAGATATGCCCTACAATCTACCAAGTTACGACACCAATAGACTCTCGATCGGTCCTTGCGTTCTTTACCTCGGACCCGCGGGAACTACACCTTCCATCGACGTCGGTGCCGTTGAATCTGGTGCTACACTAACAACTACTCGTACAAAGGAAGAAATCTTTCAAGGATTCCCAAAAACCTTGATCGCGCAGTTTGCTACACAGGAAACAGCCGTTCTGAAGATTTCTGGTATTGAGTGGAACACAAACAACTTCCTGTATGCGTTGGGCGCTGGACTAACATCAAGCGCGACAAACACTGAGATCATGGATTTCGGTGGGCAAATTGCCTTCACAAACGTAGCCTTGAAGTTGGTTCACCAGACTCCTTACGGTTGGACAATCAATGTCATGATCTGGAATGCGCAGGGTGATGGATCGATCGAAATGAACTTCGGCGATACTCACCACAAAATGCCTTACACATTCCATGCTATGGTTCCTTGGGATAACACAACCAAGGTTTGCACTGATTGGGCCGGCGGAACACTCGTGGTTGGTAAACAGCTGTTCAAAGTCGAAATTCAAAAAGCGGCTTAACGACAAAATTGAAAGAGGTCTAGGAGGCCTACCCTCATGTCTACCGATACTTTAAAAATCGTTGATATCAACGACGTTGAGAAATCTGTTAGTACCAAACTTCCTTGGGGAAAAGAAAGAAAAGTTCTCAAGATCGTTGGTGATCTAATCACTGAAGTCCCTGCTGATATTCTAGGTGGTGGCGTTAAAGAACCTGGCGTAGCACTTCTCGAGTTTATTACGACCCAAGCTCCTGAACGGGTAACTGAAATCGTTGCGATTATTCTCGGCATCTCATCAGATGATGTTGATAATAATTATGATGGTGATGCCGTTTTTGAATTTATTATTCCGTTTGTTGTACAATACTCCGAGAAGTGGACCAAGCGTTTGGAACAGATTCCTACAGGAGTAATGCCTGGTATGCCATCAGCTCCAGCATTACCTGAAGTTCCTGTAGAAGCTGGGGACTAGTGTCTACATCATGGAAAGTATTTTTAACTAAAACTAAAACTTATACCGATGTAAACGGTGTTGAGTTAACTGTTACTCTTCCTCCATCCTGGATTGTAGAATTACAACTCTGGGAACTGCTTGAAGAAACTCTTCTCATAAATCCCCTTGAATCTTCTTTAGGAGACCCTGAAACAGTAATTGGGGCTCTCTCCTTTTTTACTGGCCTTTCCGTTTCCGAGATCGAAGATAGATTTGATAGCGATACAATTGAACTCATGTTCTTTGATTTATGGGAATCGATCAGGCCTTTAGAAGAAGAGGTTCATGAAGCAGAAAAAGCATCAATGACAGTCATGCAACAAGAAATTAATTTGTTCACACATTCGCTTGCTATGTTTGCAGTTGAGTGTGGTTGGGCCCCACTTAAAGTATTATCGATGCCAAAGAGACAAATTAATATGTTAGGGGCAGCAGTGTCAGATTACATTGCCAATCGATTAAGATTTCAGGCCGCCATTCATGGGGCTGAGCTTGACGGTGATGACCAAAGCCAAAGTACACAAAATGTAACTAAATTGGATGATGCTGATGTCTTGCGCGACCTGCAAATGAAGGGGTTGCCAATTGAGGTACGATAATAGATGCCCGACAATCCATTTAAATTAGTAATTGATGATTCGGCTCTTGATAAAGTTATTGAGAAATCCAAGAAGACTTCTGCCGAACTTATCAGTCAATTTACTAAAGCCAGTGAAAATCTAAAAGCTGCTTTTGGTAAAGCTTTTGCTCCCGACCAACTCCAGATTTTTGTAGATCAAGTCAAGTCTAAGGTTTCCGCACTACAAAGTAATATTAGTATTAAGGCACCAATTGATATTGATATTTCTAAAATTTCAACTGCTGCAGGAACGGTTAAAAGTTTACGTTCGGAAGTAGCCCTTTTACAATCCACCGCGTCTGCAGCCGCTGATGCTTTACAAGGTCACTTTGGTGGCGTGCTCCAGGGTATTATTCAACATCTCAAAAATCTTCAAATGGAGCGTAAGATCCTTGAAGATAACATTACGGCATCCGCTGCCAAAGGTTTTAAACCTTTACCAGGTGGTGGAATGTCTGGAATTCGTATCGATAGTTTAAAAGGTGAAGAACGCGAAGCACAGACCGCGTTAAACCTATTAACTAACGTTTTGGGTAAAATTGAAGGCGTTCAAAATGCTCTCGATAAAGCTATTGTTAAAGTTCAGTCAACTCCAAGTTTAGCTAAAGCAGTTCACAAAGTTATCTCGACTTCAGGTAGTCAAACACCATTACCAAAGACTGAAATTTCTAAAGACTTACGTGAATATGTTACGTGGCATCAAGAACAAACGAACAATCTTAGAGACGCCTTAGATGCACAACTGGATAATATGGAACATGCCGTTGCAGGTCGCAGGAGAGCGCTTCCAGATATTAAACCAGGGATGGCTCGTAAACAAGCATTAGAGATTTTAAAAGATCAGAAAGAGCTAGACGCACTCTACAAAGAAATTGCTGCTATGCGACGTGATCCTAAAGCTTCTCAAGATATTCTTGGAGCTTTATCAGGTCCTGATCTTTTAAAAATATATGCTAAGTTTGCGAGAGGTGATGCTAGTGTCGAAGAGTTAAACGCTAGAGTCCTTGGACAGATTGAGAAAGCTCGTACTAAGATGCGCGGTTTATCATCTAAGTATATGCGCGTAATGGAAGAGTTTCCCGAACATATTCGTACATCGGGAGGCGAAATTATTATTCCAGGTTTGCCTGGGCAACTATCAGTTCCTACAACTCAACAATTTTCTTCATCCACATCACTTCAGGGTATGGAGAAGGAAATTGCAAATCTCAAAAAGTTAGGGGATCAGTCAGATTTCACTAAGGCTAGAATAAAGGATTTAGAAGGGCAGTTAGCCCACATGCAAGCTAAGCCAATAACGTTTGGTCCTCCAACTCAAGCTGGGGTAAAATCTGATGTTGCGCTACCTAGAAAATACTATAAAGCGGAAGACTATCATCCTGAGGGTGCTCCTGGTAGTGTAGAAGCAATTGAAGAATTTCATCAAACAATTACGGGACTTGATCTTGCATACAGTGCCTCCGCTAAATCTGCAGAGATGTTCCATGAAGAGCTTACTACTACTGGAGCTATTGTTAAACAAGCAGCTGAACAACATAAACCGTTGCTTTCAATGTTCGGGACCTTTGATAGTCTTGCAGGTAGAGCTAGTCAATTATTTGGGGGCGTTAAACGTGATGCCTCTGAGATGCCTTCTATCGTAGAAAAGATAAAACAGATTAACTCAATTATTTATGAGCCAGTCATGCGGGTAGGTCCAGAATCATTTGATTTTGCGGAACGCTTAAAAGGAAGTATTGGAAATGCAACGGGATACGTGAAGCGCGAACTTTCTGATACTACATTCAAAGCTCAAGAGACTTTATTTAAGTTTGGTAAGGTCATTGAAGTAATGGGCGATGATATTGCTAAACCTTGGAAAAAAGTGATTGATCATATTGTAGGAGTTAAGGACGCTGCTGGAAAAACACAGGGCATTGGACCTCAATTTAGGTTAGGCGATCAAACGGCGGCTGGTGAAAAAGTTCCTTATTTAAAAGCGTTTGAAGATCGTATCGGACGTATCCAAAGTCTTATGTTGACTCTAGATACGGCTCCAGCCGAAACTTTACCCAAACTTGAAAAAGAAATTTCGAGTCTTTCATTATCACTCACAAATGTTGGTAATCACTATAGAAAGATTAATACCGAAGCTTCTGAGATGAGTGGTGCTTTTAGAGTGCAACCTTTGGTTAACGATCTTCGCAATATTTTTACTTCTCCAGAATTGTCCGGACATCAATTAAGTAACGCTAAAACGGTCGTTGGAGAGTTAAATACTAAGTTTGATCAAATGGTAAAATATGCTCCTGAACTTGAACCACTCCGCAAACAATTTAGGGGGATGGCAGATGACTTTATGCGCTCAAAAGGTTTTTCGACTGCTGAAAAATCTATAAGCGAAATTAAAAAATTGCAATCAGAAGCTGATGCCATTCAACAAAAGATCGAAATCCTACGCACCCAGAAACCCAAGGAAGATTATCAGCATGAATCCAATCTGGATGTAAGACAATACGGCCAGACAAAGCTTACAAGGTGGCAGAGCTATTTAGATAAATTACAAAAGCAGTATGACGATGCAATGGCCAAAATTTCGGCTAAAAAAGTCTCGCTAGTAGATCAATCTCAAATTAAAGACGCTTACGATAAGTTTGCTACTGGCTTAGAGCCATTTGCGCGGCAACTAAACTTCTCTCAAGTCATTAGCGACGCTCTAATGCAACTCGCGCGTCTTGCCAGAGGCGCGGGCGATGTTGGGCGTAATTCATCTATGATGACAGATAACATTATTAAAATGGTCGAGTTGTTGCACGAGTCATCAACAGTTGGGCTAACTTCAAGTGGCGGTGATAAATTAAGAAAAATAATGTCAGATATGGATCGATATACGATTCGTTTAAATTCTGATCATTTACCCGCCGTTAAAGCGTTAAGTACTGAATATAGAACATTTCACGATAATGTAGATAAAGTCGTTGGTAAAATGTTGAAGACGACTGAGCGTGGAGCTTTACCTGAAATTATTAGTAGTAGATTTGCCCCTCCTGAGCGCGAACTTGCAATGCCGCTTGAAGATTGGATTGAGAAGATGTCAGGCGGTAAACGTATTGGTAAGCTCGTGGGTAATAAGTGGCAAAAAGAAATGGTCGAAATTTTTGTGCCACCTGGACATGGTGAAGGTAAACCTTTAAGTGTTGCAGATATGTTTGGTACTGGGCGCTTGGAGTTAATTGATCAAGTCGTTGCAAAGACTCAAAGTTATGGTAGAGCTATAGAGTTTGCTTCACATCAACTCAGCACACCTGGTGAGTTTAATACCTTTTATCAACCCGTAATGAAGAACGCTGAAGCATTAGGTTTTCTTATTCAAAAGTTACGTGAAGCGATTAAATACTCTGCCGAGCTTTCTCCGCGGATGTCATCTGTTGCTTTAAGTCTTGATACCGCTCAAACTTCACTAATGCACGCTACTAGATCATTTGGTTTTATGAAGAACTCTGTGGAGTCATTAGAGAAATCGGGAGGAGTTGTAACTCCTGAATGGTTAGCAAAAACCCAAAGCGGTCTTTCAAACCTAACTAAAACTTTTACTTCAGGTACCCCTGACAAGCAGTATTACTTTGAAGGAGGTAAAGGCCCTTCATATAATGTTTTATCGCTTGAGCAGGCGAGAAGAGCATATCAGGGCCGCCTGAAAAATATTCTTAAAGAAGAGGATAGCGACCCAAGTCAAATCTATTCTGCAGTTAAAGAGGCGATGAAGTTACCGTCTGCAATAGGTAAAGAGCCGATTGCATCGAAAGGTATTGGTGAACTTTTATTTGGTGGCGATAAGAAATCTTTAATGTCTTCAATTCCTTTTGATCGTTTAATGCAGATCAAAGGAGCTCTTGGTGAATATGTTACTGAGATTGTAGAATCTGGTTTTGGATTTAAGTCAATTCAACGGGCGCGCATTTCAGTTGGTAACCTTTTTAAAGAGATTGGTAAGGAGATTAATCAGCGTAGAATTGAAGCTTATAATAAAGGTACTGAGTTACCATCTGTTGCACCTGAAATCATGCCGTCAAGATGGCAACAAGAAACTCCTAAGCTTGCTGTTCATATGAAAGGAGCTATGAAGGCTATTTTTGAAGGTATTGAAGAAGCCAGTCCCGAAACTTATCCAGGAATGGAGAAAGTAACTGAACGTGCGTCTAATTGGACTCTTAAACAGATTGAATCAAGGATGGGTGCGTTAAAGCGTAAGGTTGCGCAGCTTCATCGCGAGTTATCATCTGAACTAGTGCCTGGAGAATTAGACGTTTCAGCTTCTTCCGAAAAGATGATTGTTAAGGGTTTGAATTATGAACATGCCTTAACTGCGTTAGATAAAGCAAAACAAAATGTAATTTTTAAAGTTCGGAAACAAGAAGCCGCCCAAGGAGGTAAAAGTTTAACTACTCCAACGGGTACGCCTGAGGCTTTGGCGTCTGTCGCTGCTGGTGAAGATCTCGTCATGGTTTCAGATTCTGTGAAAGGTTCTAAGAAGGCTGTTGTCAGTAGTATTGATGAAATGACTCAAGCCAAGGTTGCCGCACTAAGACGTCAGATTGCTGAGATGAAAGGGGTTGGTGTAGGTCAAGCTGCTGGAGCGATTGAAAAAGAAGTAGTCGATCAATTACAGCAATCAGCTAAATCTGGTGGGGCTAATGCCGTTGTTGCTAAACTTTTTGATTTTGGCGGTGGTGGAGAATCAGCCGCCGTGCGCAATATTCGGGGCCTAGTTGATCCTTTCACTATGCTCAACGATCAAATCGAAACTATCGGGCACGCGATTAATAAACAAGGGCAACCACTTGCCGTATGGGGTGAGTTAGCAAAAGCAGCCCGTCAACAGGTTTTTGGATTATTGAATGAAGTTGCTAAGACAGGAATTTCAACTAACAGTCTGGATGCCCAAGTTGAAAAGTTTAATTCGACTGCTTCAGATGATAAGAAAGTTAAAACGTTTTCTCAATTGCAAGAGCATATTACAGATTTAAAACAAAACCTTGCAACCGCAATCCCAGAGTATCAAGCCGCGCTTGAATCAGGTGACGAATCCAGATCCGCTACAGTTAAGAGGGAATTATTAGGCGTTGTTAATATGTTAAACAAAGCTTTTATGGAACTCGAAAGAACTGTAGCTGCTACTATGAATACTGAATTTCTAATTGATGATTTGCATAAACGTGAGATCACTACGATTCGAGAATTAGGTCAAGCCTATCGCATGGCGAAGCTTGAATCTTCAGAGAGTATGGGTCCCTATGGTGCGGCAAGTACAGCTAAAGTAGGGGAGGCTGCTTTTGCCGGTAGAGGGATAGCCGCCCAATCATTAATTACATCTGCTTGGAAAACAACAGGAGAAGCTCCTGGAGGAATGTTCTCAGGTATTGGAGCTCCTGCTGCTACAATTGATGACTTATTTCAAAAGCTTCTTTCCACGCCTAAACAGTTGACTCAATTAGGTTCTGGCATGAGACGAAATGTAGAAGCATTTCGTGAGTTAAACGCATCATTTGATCTAGGTATTGTAGAACCTAAAGGATTGAATGCAACTATTGCAAACTTTGAACGTATTCATAAATCAATTGGAGACGCTGGATTAATTGCGCCTACATTACCTCCCGCAATTATGAAAGGTCTTGCACCAATGCAAGAGTTTATGCGAGGCGTTTTAACTTCATTAGACACTACAACTCGCGCAACAACTGAAAGTCGGTTTTCTCAAAACTTAGTAGCTGGCATTCAAAAGTCTCGAGATGAAGCAAGAAGTTTAATTAAAGAAATCGAGATGTTGATTAAGGATGCTGAACTCGCTGGTACGCGTAAAGGTACAATAGGTGCACAACAAACTCGTATTAGATTGTTTGAAACTATTAAACAGAAACAAGAGCAGTTGGGTGAAACCGGCTTAGCATTAGAGCGTGACAAAGAAGCCCCAGCAGAATTAAAGGGAGCTGTAGCAGATGTTGGAGTTAGACTAGCGGGCGCTTCTAAAAATGTTCTATCTATTTGGGAACGTTTAACTAATACTGTTAAAACAACCCGTAATAACTTTGCTGATTTATTTATGTACCAAGTTCGTTGGTATACCTCAATGATGCTTTTTTGGGGCGTTATAAATAAAGTCGGCGAAACATTTAAAGGTCTTATTAGTACTCAACATGAAATTCAACGCGCTGTTCGTGCTATGAGAGAAGAGTCCGGTGAACTCACCCAGCACTGGCAACGACTAGAAAAAATTGCTACGATTCACATTTTTGATAATATGATTAAATGGGCGACTGATGCAAAAATGGCTGGCGAAGCTTTATGGCAATTAGGCTCTGCTGGGTTAACAGCTACAGAGTCTATCGCTGCTTTAGGCCCCGTGTTAGGTTTAATCAGAGCCACTGAAGGTGACCCGCAGGAAACAACTAAGATTGTTGCTGGTGTCTATAATACTTTATCTGAATCTATCGAAGGAAACGTTGCAGCATCTACAAAATTTAGAATTATTACAGACGTGATGTCAAGGGTATTTAAAGATCATCAGGTTGAATTATCCGAATTGAATCAAGGTTATCGTTTTGCTATCACGTCAGCTGATATGGCCGGTTTAAGTTTTTATGAATTATCAGGTATTCTAGGTGTCTTAAACGATAACATGATTAAGGGATCACGAGCTGGTCGCGGCTTACAACAAGTCCTTACTCACATTGCTAAAGAACCTTATGAAATTGCTGCGTCTTTCATTGAGCTTGGAAAGCACATGGGCGTACCTGCAGAAGCGATGGCAAAACTTGCTAGCCCTGAAATTAGAAAAATGGG
>WSSedB2CaDRAFT_1000005_pt1 | contig 31612 bp, 64 predicted proteins | sample WetSurSB2Cattail_FD_9461 | JGI IMG/M metagenome (IMG submission 9461)
GTTGTTAGTACTTCATAAACTTTCTTTTTATTAGGATGATCTAACGCGATAATCGGTTCTGGCAAACTCACTTTTTACTAAACCCCCCAAGATGCGATAACATTTCAAAAAAATCATTTGCATCCATTACTACAACATTATCTATTCTATTCTTTTTAATTATATCAGACTTCTTTAAAATAAGCAACCAATAAGTATTTGGCATTTGATTAGAGCTAGCTTGATCGATCCATTCTTTCATTCGCCAAGTTTTATGATTTTTACATTCTACACTAAAAGGGAATAACTGTTTCGCTTCGCCAACTAATCGGACATCAACCCCAGCCTGACCACCTTCACGTGATGATATATGCTCGTCTTTTCCCCACGCTAGACCAATGAGATCACTAATCTTTTGGCACGCCCATTGCTGAAGATTTCTCCCCTTAGCTTTAGCCGAGCTCACCTTGATTCGCGGTTTTTTCGTTTTTGGTTTTGTTGACTGTTTGATGGCACTAACCTCAATACTCTCAGCACTGTTGGATCTCTTAACCACTTACTATATTCCTCAAAAGTTAAACCAAGATATTCGTGAAGAGTTCGAGTCTCGTAACGATTAGAATGCCATACTTCAATAAAACGATCAATATCCTCTAACTCTACTCTTCCTAAAATATATAGTTCAACAAATGTACTCATATGAAGTGCGAGCCCCTCTACGGATAGCGGTCATGGGAATTTTTGGAGAGCCTCAATACCCGTAGAGTAAACTAACCCAGGAAACCGGCGGGCTCGCGATTACCGGCAGGAGGTCGCTCTCCAAAATCATTAAAACAATGTTCCTTTTGCGTTACGCACTAAGTACTCAACAGCAGACATTCCAGGATTAGCAACGCGAGTTAAGCCCATCCAAAAGAAAACACAGAATAATGAAAGAGATGCTACACCTAAAATTACTCCTGAAGTAACCATCCACTTTTTCGTTTCAATTTCTGTGTTCTTGAGCCCGGCCTTAATGACAAAGAAAGCGCCATATGTACCACAAGCACCCAAGAGAGCGATCATTAAACAGATAACTCCATTAAGGATGGACTGCATTTTTAAGACTTCAATTATTTCAGCTTGAGTGATCATGAAATTCCCCGATCATAAGTTGCTTGATTCTTCTCTGTCTCTGAAATTGTCACTCTCTTCACTCGATTAGGAAAAAATTCTTGCAGTCCATTGAAAAGAGTCCTTGCCATAACTTCAGCAGTAGGTGGTTCATCAAAGAGAAATAGCCGTTGCTGATGTAATTGAAATGTCGAAACGAGCGGATCATTCCGCATTAAGAGCGTCGCATGATCCCAAAAGTCAAGAACTTCACTCATCGCTTTCTTGAGAATCGAAAAATCCTCAACCATACCTTGTTCATCCAAAGTACTAGACATAATCTCTACTTCAGCATTACCTGAATGTCCGTGAAGATATTGGCATAGAGCTGGATGATTTAGAAGTCGGTGCGCATACTCAAATTTCTGGCTGCGTTTAATTGTGAACATATTTTATTTCTCAACCTCTTCTTATATTTTATTGTCTTTCTAAGAATATAACACCACTCGCAAAGAGTATCAATGCTATTTGTCGACCACGCAAAATGAATAGAAACGTATCGACGACATGAATCACAACGAGCCATTAAATTATCGTGGGCTTACAACTACAGCTTGTTTACATTTAGGGCAATCAAAGAAAAACCCTCGACCTTCAAAAGACATTCGACCCATAAAATGTAATGTAACAACCGGAAACCAATATTCCAACTTACCATTTTCATCAACTACTGGCGTCATTTCAGTGCCACAATCGCAGATTACTTTCATAATGACTCCTAATCACAAATTACCCAAACAAAAGAATAACCACAATCCGGGGTTAAAGAATCAGGGCTGCTAGGATGAAGAAGGCACGCTACAGGTCTATTAAGCTTACCAAAGATTAAACACGTTGCCTCAGCTCCATCTTCACCCATCTTTAAATGTTTACAAACAGCATCCATATTATTACACTGAGTACCAGTTTGATGAACGGATGATTTAAGTAAGTTTTTTAAATGACAACATTTACCACAACGATTACAGTCACCTAATCTGATCCACATTTATGGCCTCGTTGTCTATCTTCAATGCGATTTAATTGCTCAGTCGCATTATCCATCTTTATAAACATTTGATGGATATAACCCTTAAATTCTTCCAGATAAGCCAATCTACTTTGATCCTGAATACTGACTCTTTTACGAAATTTCCTAATCGAAAAAATCACCATAGCGATGATTAAAAGATTAACTGCTCCGAGTAGGGCATTTACAATAATGAACAAAAATCGATATTCAGTGCCAGCATCACTAGACCACCAATGAAAGAATGAACGAAATAAATCTATGAGGCTAATCGCATCTACCATTTATGATGCCTTTTGTAAAGGAATGTCTCCCATCTCTTCTAGATTTTGTACATAAAAGGGTATGATTAGCTCCTGATGTTTTAAATCAGTACCAACTGTAGTATCAACTGGTAAAAAGAAACCGGTCTTTTTACAAATGGGTCTACGGAGTAAATGCCAAATTGCTGCGACAGCTTTGGGTAGCAATTCATTTGGGGTCTCAACAACAATAGCATCGTGAATTTGAAGGACAACTTGAGCTTCGGGCATATTCTGTTCAAGCCAATTTTGCACTTTAATCAAAGACATATTCGTCCACATTGCTACAGTTGATTGCGGTCCAAAGTTATATCCCTCACGAACTGCTCTGGCTCTATCTTGATGAGTTCCAAATTGCATATCAAAAAAGAAGTGTCTTTCAAGACCATACCAATTTTGAACAGTACCAACTTCATTAACTTTTTCTTCAGTGCGAGTCATAAAGTCATACACTTTAGGAAACGTCTTGAAGAAGATGTCATTAAGTTTCTTTGCTTCTTGCTCCGTAGTTTTTAATTGTTTCGCGAGGAGTGCATCTGACGAGCCGTAAATCTTGCCAAAAGCGACGAACTTTACTTTCGTTCTCATTTCATCAGTTACTTGCTCTCGCGGCACCTTAAAGAAGAAAGATGCATTATTCACGTGAATATCAATCGTAGGATCTAACCATTCAGTTTGCCCCGCTAAGAATCCCATCCATCTTAACTCTGCGGCACTAAAGTCGCACTTGATTAATGTATGCCCTGGCTTAGCGGCGAACAGTTCAAGGATAATAGACTTACGAGGCAAAGTTTGAAGAGCGGGTTCTTTAGCGGACAGCCTTCCAGTTTTCTTAATATCAAAACTAGTATGAACTCGATTGTGCTCATCAACATAGTTTTGAATATTCTTCACGTAAGAAGAATGCATCTTCTCCATTGACTTAACATCTAGCAACGTTTGTACGAAAGGATATCTTTCTGCCATACCCTTTAAAATTTCTTTAGCAAAACTTGGCTTTCCAGTCTTTGTCATTCCACGAACTGGAATACCAAGTTTCTTAAAAACATTAGCGAGTTGATCACCTGATCTATGATTAAAACTAAATCCAACAGCTTGCTGCATCAACTGAACTTTCGTGCTAATGTCCGTCGATAATTGCTTATCTACTTCAGCAAGTTTTGTTAGATCAACCCCTAAACCAGTAATTGAAACTTTCGCGAGCGTTTTCAAAAGAGGCATTAAGTACTTGAAAAGTAAATTCTTTTTCGTAGGCTCCTCAAAGTTTTTCTTTATTGCATTCCAAACTCGAACGGAGTTTACTGCGTCGCAAGCAGCGTACGGCAACCATTCTTGAAGATCGGTTGATGCATAATCCATAGTGTACGGCCCAATACCGCTAAAGAAACTCCCAAGGTTAGACAAACTTTTAGGGCAGTTTTCATCAATTAGAGTAAACGCATACATCGGATCAATATGAACATCTGGAGCATATCCAAATCTTTGGAGCAGGATATAGTCATACAACATATTAAAGATGCCGGTTTGAAAATTATGTTTCTTTAAAATATCCAAAACTCTTTCTCGTGGAGTTAAATGATTCGTACCATCTAATAACTCTTCAGGACCCATTACACCATCGTAATTTAAAGAGGGTGTATGGATAACAAAACCTTTATCAGGATTACCTGAGAAGGCAAAGCTGACGATAAAAAGTTCGGCTTGATGGGGATTCGTACTCGTTGCTTCAGTATCAATAAAAAGTAATTCACCTTTATGTTCAGTAAGAATAGATTCTAACTGTTCGAGATTAGTGATATACTCATATGTCCAAGGACGATATCTAGGATTACCTGCGAGTACATCTTTCGCGATTATTAAATCATTGAGGAGTAACGCGACAAGAGATAGACTTTGGCGCAAAGCGAATGAAGGATGTATTGTAGGAATTATTTGTACACCAGGTAAATCAGGACATTCAAGAACATGTGATCGCATCGTCATGATTTGAATATCTGTTTCTGGAAAGAAAGCTCGGGTAGGTTCAGCTCCCATCGTAACAATAACTTTAGGATTCATTTCTTTTAGAGTTTGAATTAAGCTTCCTCTAAATAAAGACACTTCACCTCTTGAAGGAGGTCTATTCTGCGGAAGCTTAACGGGAATTAAATTTCCCGTCCAACACTCAGTACGATCAATTCCAGCAAGATGCAAAGACTTATTTAATATTTGCCCAGAAGGTCCGCAGAATACTTGACCTTGTTCTACTTCCTCTGTACTTGGAGCAATACCAACAAATGCCAAACCATTAAATGGTCGCGTTGGTTTTTGTGGAGGTACTACCGCATTTGGCGTACTTTGGAGTAAAAGATTTTTAACATAATCTTGAATGGTTGACATTGTATGGTTTCCTCATAACTTAAAAACTATTTTTTAATATATTCAAGCCTTCGAGAAACTTTTCCTCGTTAATTTCATCATTCTCAAAGTCTAAATAGTCGTTAGCACCTTTACCAATTGAATATTTAGAGACCCAAGAAGTATCTACAGAATCAATCACCTCATTCAATCCCTTTAATTCTTGAGGATCTGGGAGCCCGAGAAAGTGGATTGGTTTTTTACCGGTGAATCTTTTTACAGCTCTTAGGAGAGTTACCCTATCCGGACATGCGTGCCTTGGTAATCCTACAATATGAAATGGATAACCAAACGAACGAATTATATGTAAGCATTTCATTCGTTCATAATTATTTTGGCCTTGTAACACAATCATAAGCTTGTATCGATCAAGAATCTTTTCAGGAACACCATCGTAAAACCTGCGAGTAAGTTGAATTGTCTTTGCAAGATCGCCAAGCGCATCTGGTACAACTACGACGGTAGGGTTTAACTCTAAGATTAAACCAACATAAGAGTCTAAACCTACTGACTCTTTCAATTCAAAGGCAGAGTTATCCAGATAAACTTCCATGCCCCTATCCTGACAAGAGTATACTTCGCTTCGATACTCTTGCATATGCATGAGATGGGCTAGGACAAAAAGGTAATCGCAATGCGAACTCCCAAAGGTTAGATTCTTTTTTGGGACTTCAAACGCCATTTTAGGAAGTCTCATTCAGGTACTCCTCCTGATTGCTGCAAGTACATCATTAATAAGCTGCCGATAAAATCTTCCAGTGAGGCTAATTCAGCTGAGTTGACATTATGCATAATCAAGAAGTCGTGATTAAATGGATCTCGCCCATCTAAAAAGGCCTTCGCAAATTCGCGGATTAATACTCTCATTCTCGGACTCATTTTGGCACATCCAACCCGATTTTTAATTCAACTTCAAGACTACCAAACATTGGTAGATTTTCCAATTGCTTTAACAGCTCTGGATTAATGTCGAGATCGTCGACTAAGTCATTCATCGTACCATCAATTTGCACCATTGCCATGAAGTTAACTTCAGAATCTGTCTCTTCATCAATCATGATTGAGTAGATTGGCAATCCATCACGATCACCTAATACTCCCTTTTCGATAATAGCGATCATTGTAACACCTCCAGTATGTATTCTTGTAATGTAATTTCAGGAAAGAGTTCGAATACTTCAGGCGTAAAATCTCCTGGATCTTTTCCTTCCGGAATTTTTTTAATGAAGACATCACCAAACGATTCTAATGTTTTGATCGATTCAATTATCTCTTTTATTTTAACATCAAAATCAAAAGATAACACGAGTTTTTCTTTCGGAATCTTATTAATCATTATTAATTGTGACGCTGAAATATTCTTGCCAAAGGTGCAGACACTATTTAAAATAGCAGATTTCATAACATCGAAGACACCTTCCATTATATATAACTTAGTAACCCCTTTAATAACCGTATCAATATTAAATATCATTTCTGACTTCTCCATTGGTTTATCTCCAATGGCATAATTCAAATATTTAGGTTTCATTAAGTCACTCAAGAATCGTACTTGTAAAGCTCTAATATCATTTTCTTGTATTAACGGTATTACTACTGCTAAAGGTATCTTATGAGCCCAACCTAATTTGAAGCGGTCAATAACATTAAATGTTATACCTCGTGTTGTAAGTAAATAATCCCAGATCGCACCCTCAAGAATACCACTAGGAGGCCAGTGAAGAGGTTGCCATTCGAGATCCTTTGCTTTTACTTCTTTAGGTAATGTTACTAGAGGTAAAGAAGACGTGACAAGCTTGGGAAATCCATGTCCAGTATAATGGCATCGATGACAAAAGAAAACACTCTTCGCAGGATTATAATAAAGATGATACTCCGTATCACCACTTGGACACATTGGGCAATTGAAACGGATCTCCTGTGAGCCAGTCGTTTTGAATTGGTTTGAGTTCACCGTAACTTATCTCACTTTGTATAATATAAATATCTTGAGGTATCAAATATTGCACGTTTACAACAATTGGAATATCTACAATCCACTTTGGTTCAGGTTCACGAATAGTCTTCAGATCAATTATAGGATATTTATGCAGGTTTATAAATATTCCGATTCCTAAGCAACTTAACTTACAGTCACACTCATCATGGCATATAGTATCATGCACCATAAATCGCCTCTGACATTTCGGACACACCGCAACAAAACAAGCGGAGCCAGTTAATGAAAGAAAAATAGGAATACTAATTTGCTCGTCACAATGTAAACACGAGATTTCAGCATATCGCGTTGGCATGTTAACCGTTTGGTTTGTATCAATAATACCTCCGGTATGCCAACCTGGATTAATGGTAGTCGATCCAGGCCATACATTATTTGCCGCGGCAGTACCAGTGATAAGCTTATCACATACGTGAGAGTTGAAGTCTGCTGTGACCCCCCAATTATGGTTTGTAAGGGGGAGGCTTGCCGAAGTCATCTTCTTCATCATTGAAACCCTCTCTGATATTTTCCAGTTGTCTAAGTCTGGCAGTTAATTTACACCTTCGACATTCATCTGTCGAAAGCATGCAAGTACAAATTGGAGCTTGAACTCTCAACAATCTGTGAATATGTGCGATTTGTTCATCAGTTTTAGAATCCATGAACTTCCTTCCAAATTGATCTACTAAAATCTACTTCATATAAAATTGAAACTTTCTTTTGAGTCCGTCGAGAGTCAGCGATATATAATCTTCTTAAATCAGCGCGACCTACAACTTCATTAATACTCATAACAAAATCACTAGCCCAAGCTTTACCATAACCCTCAGCAGCATTTTCCGATTCAATGAACGGCTTCTTTTTACCCAAAGCATTTGATTGAGTTAGAATTACTGCCGACCAATCATTCGTGCCACACATTCCTCTAAGTTCGACTGCTGCGGAGATTAAACCGAATCTAGCTGATGACTCCGCACCGACAACAGTCCCCTTTAAAAGGTCGATATAATCGATTACAACGCTGTTTACTTTACGACCGTATTTCTGTTCGAGTTCTAGTGTCTGGTTTTCTATAATCGAGACTGTAGGATAGCCAGAAGGATATTCGACGACGATTAAATTACCTTCGAGCTCTTCTCTCTTCGCCATAATTAAATCACGAATCTCATCTTTATGATCCATGTAAACATCAAAATCCATTTCAACGATAGAACAGTCTAACCGTTTAAGGAAGTCAGACCTCGATATTTCCATTGTATAAACAACATTGAATTTATTAAAGAATAGTGCTGCTCGTGCAACCCAGACTGCAAAGAAAGTTTTGCCAGTTGATTTGAGTCCGATGGTAAGCATCGTCTCACCTGGATATAAACCTCCTCCCATGATTGCATCAAGCGTTGTAAATCCAGTAGGGCTAGGTTCACCTCTAAAAGAGACATCTCGTTGATTCCAGTCATCCCAAAAGGAACCAATTGCCTTCTCTTTAGTAATAGCTGACGCCTTAGCCTTTTGAAATAAGTCGAAAATATTTCCATACTTTTCCTCTTGATATAAAGGAATAGCGTCACGTAAGGCACTTTGTAGTGCCTTACCTTGAAGCATGTGACCTAACTCGAATTCAAAAAACTCTGGTTGCGTGATGATTGGTAGTGATCCAAGAATCTCTGTAAGTTGTTTGAGTTGATTAACTGGAACTCTGCCCTCTACTTTCATATATAGGGACAGTGATTCCTTGGATGGAGTTTCACGAAGCTGTTGAAAATAATGTTGAGCTTCCTGAAAAATTATTTGTAATTCTTTAGCACCTAGCCATTCACCACGAAATCGTGAAAGAAGAACCGGAGCAAAGCGGTCAATAAAAATTGCACTTATAATTTGATTATCGGGTACGTTCACTATGCGCCTTTAAAATTTGAAGTGATTCATCAGGTTGATCTAACGAATCTGGAATTAGGACGTCTTTGGCTTCAAGCCAGATATCTTCGACTTCAGACTGCAACCAACGCAAACTTAACTCCCACGGCTTTGGGAACTGACCTAATATTTGAATACTACATCGAACGAAGAACCTAAAGGGGATGCCGATGCTCTTACAGAAATCTCTCGCGGGATATAAAGTCTCAGGAGATAAAGTTAAAGGACAGGAATGTTTTTTAAAATAATCTTTCCATGCGTGCTTCAGTTCAAACACTAAAGCAGTATCTGAGATATCTCCTGTATCCCACCCTGTAAATTCATCCAGTTGAGTCACTTTGATAAGTTTCATATGATTGCTGTATCAATATATCTCTACCATGAAAATTGTTAGCGATGATTGGATTCTCACGTATCATTTGCAAATATTTTTGACGACACTTTTCACCAGTTAAAAGAATCTCAAACGGAGTATGTAAACTTTGTAAAATAATCGAACGGTAGGTACACCAAGGCACATAAAAGGACGCGCTCTTATCTAAGTATTCCATAAAGAAAAATTCAAGATTCGGATATAATCTACACGCTTCATCGCGATAAGTATAAAAGGAACACAATCCCTTATCATTTAAATGTTTACACGTACAAAATTCATTCTTCTCTAGAGACATTGATATGTCAATCCAAGGATTTATTTCCACTACTTTAGAGGGGGAAAGAAGCTCCCAATAGGACCGTGAAGCTCCCGAACAGTTTAAGCTTCTACAACACCAGCCACCACAATGTTCGCAATCGATTACTACATACTCCAATTTATATCTCCTAACGTTGTATGAGTAATTAATTCATCAACATCAGCGACAGGTAAAGAAACACACCTGACTTTAAAATTACAATGCTCACAAAAATTCTTGGGTACTTTATATCGAGCCTTAAAAGTTACACCACATCCAACACATTGCTTATCATTACAATAAGGCGGCTCAGGAAAACTTAAATGCCCGGAATAGTACCACCCACATACAGGACACGTTATTGATAAATGGATAAGTGTTACTGTATTACTTGTTAAGTTGTTTGATGTATGTGTTTGCATTGTCAATAGTTGCATTAGCTTTATCTAATGCTTCATCATACTGATCAATATAAAGTCTGAGCTTCTTTGCCTTATCCGCCTGGAAACAAACGATCGTTCCATATTTAGGATCTACCAAAGAAAAGGAATTAAGATCGCCCATCTTTGCGGGCTTTTGTATTTTCGAAAATTGTACAACGTTATGATCTTGGAACACTGCAGCTGGAGCTTGAAACGCCGGACCACAATTAAAGCTTATTAAAGCTATCAGCGATATCAGCCCCGTCTTTAAGATCTTTGATTTCATCTTGCACCTTCCCATGTTCTTCATGGACTTTATCCATATCAGTTTTTTGATCAAGGATTGTTTCAGCATTCAAAGCGTCTCGTTCTGCTTGAGCGGCTCTCTTCTCAGCTTTGCGAATTTTAAACCATTCGAAGATTTTCCAAAGCCAATCCCAAAAGCTTCCTTTAATATTTATATCCATTAATTTTTACCTCTAGCTTGTTTCTTTGTCTTTTTCTTTTTACCTTTGGCGAAGGATCTCTTACGAGACTTACGTGACTCCTTAGTACTAATCGCATATGTATCTACTCCAGATGATCCTCGCCTAGGTTGTTTTGCCATTACGGCTCCTCAGGATGGAAGTCTATAGTAGTTGTCTTACCTCTACCTACTTCAACTAAGAAGGTAATAGTTCTTGCAACAGTTCCATCCCTTCGATGAATATAAATTTTACTTATATCTGGCATATTACGTACAAACGTTTCAGCTTCTTTAAAGCTTTTAAAAATTTTCGTAGCACGTTTTAAACCGGGTTTTCTTACCGCCCATTTACTTTTACTACGATGAATGATTTGAATTTCCATTAAGATCCCGCTGGAAAGAATTCGAAGCCGACTCTTGCGATCCCAGTTTCATTAATGGTCATATTAATAATCCAGAATCCTAAAGCTGCGGAAAGTCTTCTTCCTCTCATAAATGGAGTTTGTCTTTGTGTTGTACCTGCTTGAACGGCAATGACACCTTGATAATAAAGGGTCTCTGCTTTATGATAGTGACCCATAATTAACATATCAGGTTTATGTTTTCCAGGCAGCTCAGTTAAATATCTTTGAGGACGATAACTAATAGCATATGCTGAACCATCCTCTCCATGAAAAATTCGCACGGTAGCCTTTTTACCATTCTCAGGATCTCCTAGGATAATTTCAGCTTCTTGATATCCCAAGTAAACGAGGTCGGCTCGACTTTGCGAAATTTTTTTACCGGTATTATTGCCTGCGTCTTTCCAGAAAGAACGATCATGATTGCCGTCAATGAAATAGGTAGTGATTCCATCCACTTGAGGGTATCGCTCGATACAAAAATCGACTTGTGCGTCGGCACCAAACTTATCCAATTCAAAGTCATGCCCTTTATAGATTCGTTGGCCATCTAAAATATCTCCGGCATGCAGAACAGTGTTAATACCATTATTGGCAAAAGTCTCATACGCGAAATCAAGAAGCCCAAGATCAGCGAATCTACTACCTAAGTGAGTATCGGATAAAACTCCAATGGTAATTTCTTCGCCGTCGAGATGGAGAGTAGGAGTTTGAAGAGAGCGTTGAAGTTCATCGAGTTGCTTTCTTAATACTTTAATATCAACTCGTTCACAGTCAAGATTCATCGCTTCGTTAATTACATTAGGCCAGCCTCCATACATTCTAGTTAATGTAGATCGCGCGGGCTTATTTTGAACTTTTAAATTATCATACTCAGTCGAACTTGAAATCTGGTATAACTGGATTATTTCTGCAAAGCGTTCGATTAATTCCTTTGGTGATCGCATATGAGGTAATACTCCTTATAGTAGTTGTAATCACCAATTTGACAAGAATCCTAAAGATGTAATTCAGCTACTTTGAATCCCATTTTCTTATAAAATTTCAATCGTTCTTGTGAGTGTTTCTGAAGCATCGTATGACATGTATCAAAGAAATCAAACACACGGCATTTATCCTTACCTTCAGAAGGACGCATACCACGACCAACTCTCTGAATTAAAAGTCTAGGTGCTTTATATCCTGATGCAGTGATTACATTTTGTACTCGTTCAATATCTACACCTTCATCATAAATTGATGAAGCAATTAAAACTTGGTTGTCTCCATTTTCGAAAGCTACTTTAGCGCTATCTCTATTTGGTGAAGTTCCATGAATATATTCATGCGGAGTATCGCCGAGCATTTCACTAATGTTTCTACCATGTTCCACTTTCCAAACTAAAACTAAAGAATTCTCACCTTTATTATATAAATGTTTTACAATTTTAGCAACTTGATTATTTCGATGATCATTATGAACTACGCCTTTATCATAAACTGTACCGAAAGAATCTAAAATTGGCATCTGTATATTAGCGGGAACCATTGACATATATACTTCGATTGGAACTACAACACCTTCATTCAATGCTTGTGCATACGGATAGGTATAAATAACTGGTCCGGTTAAAGCAAAGACTGATAATGTATCTCCTTGCTCTCTCCACGGTGAAGCAGTCAAGCCAAAACGAAAGTATGCATTCTTACAGGCTTGCATAAATGTAAAATATTGTGATCCTACTGAACAGTGATGTGACTCATCAACAAGGATCGCTTGTAATGAATCCATCCATCCTTTTAATGAATCCATTCGTGCAGTAAGCGATCCGATCATTCCAACAGTCACTCGTTTCGGTTTTATTTTATTCGCAAAGACTACACCTACATCATCATGACCAACAATCTCTTGACACTTTTCTAAAATATTTTTAGCGATTTCTTTTCTGTGAGATATAATGAGGAGGGGATGTTCAAAAACTGAAGCGAATCCTGCTTCGAGGTAACTCTTTCCCATGGCCGTAATACCTTCAATAGTACCACGTTCCATGTCAATCATCTTCTGTAATGCGACTGCTTGATGCCCTTCTTTATACTCCATCTCTTGAGGAAATGGTTGCCAGTCAACTTCGGGTCTTTTTCTCTCATCAATATAATCCCAATCAGGAAAGTTTACTTCTACAAGTGGTAGAAGTCCAGTTGGGAATGCTTTATTCTTTTTATTAAATAAATATTTTCTAATAGGTTCATATCTTCCGGACCAAGAGTAGGCTTTGAAAGTTTGTTGTTTATCAACGTAAGATAGAACTTTAAGAAATTCATAGGGGATAGCTTCATCACTTTTAATATAACACCACGAATTCTGGATATGTACTTTGAAGTCACTCATAGTTATAGTTGTACTACTCTCTTAATAATATTAGGAAGTCCAAGACATTCAACTTGTTGATCACATGAGTCACAAAGGTCATGCATCTTCACAATTAATTTGTGTTCACAACGCTTACAATAAACTCGACATTGATCATTCCAGCCGGGCTTCGCAATAACAGAGATGAGATGATTACAGAAAGGGCAGAAAAGTCCATAAGTAATAATTCTTTTTATTTCAGGACGCGTATCTCACCCGTTTTAATTGGTAGAGTCTTCTTTTTAATTCGTATACCTAAACCTGATAAATCAACGTATCTTAAATCAGCTCCAAGAATTCTCTCAATCTCACTTCTTGGAATCATAATCTTACCAGCAAGATCAATAATTTTAATTTCACCCCGTTCAATTAAAACGTTCAAACGTTTAACCGAGATTCGGAATATTTTTGCTACTTCCTTCTTCGGATAAACTATAGGAATGTCGGTATTCTTCTGCATCACAATTCTTCGAGGACGCCGAGAACTTCAGCAACTACTAAAAAAACAACGCCAGCACTTAAAGACCACAAGAGACTCACATACCCAACAATTCGTAAACCACTTTTAACAAAACTAAACTTATCATGAGTAGAGAGATTCATAACATAAACTCCAGTCACATTATTTTTCTAATGCCTTTCTAATTATAAGTAACCCTGCTTTAATTATATTACGAACACGCTGACGTGATAAACTGAAAGCTTTTGAAATCTCCGGGATGTTACAAGCATCATCCCTTTCAATTCCAAATAACATCTTAATCATTTCACGAGTACGAAAATCTACGGTCTCTAAAGCTTGAATAACACTTACTCTATCTACAACTCCCTGACCAAAAGAAAACGTGTCATTAAACTGTAATGCCTCCGGGGTTTTTAAAAGAGGCATAATATCTGCAAGCGCGGGATCGGTATCTTCTAGTTCACCTCGTCTTGCTTGGTTAATAACTTTATTAAGATTTAAAGGAATGCGACAAGGAAATCTTGTTTCACGAATAACTTTTATCATTTCATGTTGAACCCAACATGTTGCAAAAGAAATAAATTTTACTTCACGACCCACATCATATTTCTTTGCTGCAATGACCAGGCCTAACATTCCTGCGTTTACCAAATCATTAAAAGGTACTCCGCTTGAGGAGTAATTTTTAGCCATATCATACACGAAACCACGATTATCCAGAACCAAATCATCAAGAGTTTTATCGGCCACCGTAAGTACCCTCCCACCTTGAATTTGTTCAATCTTTAGTGAGAGTATAACTTATGATGGTTAATTAATCAAGACTCCTTTGAATTAACTTATATAGGCTTCCATTTTATCATCCGGGCGCCAGCTACGGATAATGTAACCTAAATCCATTGAAGTTAATAAGCTTGTACATTCCTTGAGACTTTTAAATTGCATACTGGAAATCTCGAGGACCCTTGTCCAAAGAGCGAAAGGATCGATCAAGCTTTTCTTTTCGATAATTTCACTGTGTGAACCATTGATAAAATATACATCTTTATCCCCATCATATAAAACATTCATCGTGAAACGAATCATACTATACCTCCTCGGTATCTTTTACAAAGAAATTTAGAACATTATAAATATATTGAAGTCTATACTCAATAACTGTTAATCCTTGAACCTCGATTGGATGAAGATTCTTTTCACTTATTGTACTTACAATATGGGTATGAAAAATTTTAACATACTTCTTTAACCACTTTGCAAGCTTGTCACTTGAATATCCTAACAGCTTTGCTGGATTTTCAATTGCGAGACCAAGAGGTAGTTGTTTATGCGCTATGCGCAAAACTCGAGACCCTGAAGCTCTCCAGAGTGATTGTGTTAAGTCAGTAAAGTGGACGGGCTTTTCTGAACCCTTTTCAACTTTAAAGAACATCGAGATCGAATGAGTCTCTTTACATTGTTTACAATAAAAGGTTCTCAATGACCAGCCTAAACCAAATGTACCACCCATTGAGAACCTTATTAATCTTTCACAGTTTGGACATTTCACAACCAAAAACAAAGACATAGTTGAATCCAATTGCTGTTTCGTGGCTTTATGAAAAGTAGCTGTCGCTAAGTCAAAGCTATATGATGAAGTACGCTTCATTAAAATTGTGGAAGCTTAGGCCTAAACTCAGGATACTTGATACTTTGTGATGTAGTCCAATCCCGAGTCCAAGCTAATTGAAAATGCATCCAATCAATTGGACTGTTCCACAATCCACCATTCTCAAACCCTGCAGCTGCAAAACATTTAATGAATCCGTCCGTGAAATTAGTTTCATCAGCTTGAAAAGGGTTTTCGAAAGCATTGATATCGACAGCCATTCCCCAGGCATGTGTTGATAAATTATTACTGCTTCTCGCGTTTCTAACTACAAAACAACCATCAAAAACTTTAAACTCTTTTTGAAGACCTGCATCGATTAGGTTTTGTAGGGCTTGCTTGAACGGCTTAACAAGTAAGACATTACATTGAATCCGCGCATTACCAAATAAATTAATGGTTTTAAATTTACCTTTAAACTCACTCAGATCTGCAATTGTAATGTATGTCTTGGAAAACGATGATTCCAATGGACTCCCTTGTAAGTCCATTAAATCTCTTTGCAATAAAGGAACTGGAACTGGATCACTTGGTATATCTCCTTGAAAGAGATTACGCCAAGTAACATTTCCAACAATCCCATCTGCGTTAAGATGTGTAAATTTTTGATACGCGATTACTGCTGCTTCAGTACCTTTACCAAAAATACCATCAGGCTCACCCACCAGTTTCTGATATCCAAACTGGATTAGTTTCTCCTGAAGTTGTTTTACTTGAGGCCCCTGATTTCCCCTTCTTAGAATTGCCATCTGAAATTACCCCTTCAGACTGCAACCTCCCGCGCACTTCTTTTATGTGATTAGAAAGTTCATCTACTTGCTTAACACATGATGGAAATTCGGAAGCGACAATTTTAAGTACTTGGTTCAACTGTTTACATGCTGAACTAATTGTACGCCACATCCTGATTCTTTTATTAAGTTCACGGCGAGGTTGAGCCTTCAAAAAGTTTTTACAGTCTGCAGAGGCGTAAAACTCTGAGCTGTTAACTAAAACTTGATCAACTAATGAAGTACTGAAACTCGCGATGAAAAGAAAATGCTTGTGGCATATTATACAATATCTTTGAATTTCAGTTTGACCTTCGCCCATAAAAGCACCGATAGATATTTCGACTTCCGCATTACAATGCGGACACATCGCTAAAATTTTAAATGACATTTAAATTCCTTAATGAACTTTTGAACCTGGGGGCATCTTAAAATCAGCAAAGTCTTTAGGCGTTCCTCCGGGCGAATTAAAAAGAGATGCAACGCGTAGGAAGGTAAAAAGGAATTGCTGTGTTTGAACTAAAGCTTTTGACGACTGATCAATAGCTTCAGGTGGAATTGAGGAGGGGTCTTCAACGGTAAATATCTTACTAACTATTTCAGCATCGCTATTAATTGAATCAATACATCCAGAGGGATCCCTCTCATATAAAATTTTCATCAATGTCTCAAACGCTTGACCGACTTTTGTAATATATTCTACATTATCACTTAAACGATTTGCGGCTTCAAAAAATTGATCTTTAATATCATCCCATTTCATATGATTATCTTCCCTAACTAAAATTTGTCTTATTCCCAGAAGATTGTTTGATCTTTAAAAAATTTTCTCGCCGCCCATCTTTCAAAGTCACTTAAACCACGTTCTGTATACGCAATGATACAATCATTACCGGTAGGAAGTATTTCGTAAGGAATATTTAATAGATCTAAAACTTCCTTACGAAAGCAGCACCAAGGTACTGAAAACTTGTTTGATGGATATTCGCTAGGACCACCGTCAAAGTAAGGGGATCCTACACACGCAAGAGGACGAGTTTCATAATCAGAGCATATCCCATCAATAAGAGAAGTGCAAGGTTTACTATGCCACCGTCCATCAGGAAATTTACTAAAGTCTAGCATGTAACAGCACCAGCCACCACATACTGAAATTAGCTTATCACCTTCTTTGCGTGTGCAGGATTGTACCAAGTATTCCAAGTGTTACCCGATGATCTTCCCGATCTCCTGGAACTCCGCGGCAACGGCACGCAGATGGCCAATTAAAGCTGCGGGAATTGCGGAAGTGGCTTCGGTAACCTGAATCACTTTCTTTCCCGTAACTTTCTTCGAACCTACTACGTTCAGCTGCTTTTCGAAGTTGGAGGTAATGGTGTAGAGATAGAAGGGGGCTTTAGAGCCGTCATGTTTCCCTTCGCCGATTACTTCAATAAGCTTGGCTTTCTTCCACACGGAAATGGTTTTTTGAACGTGCTCCTTCTTGATGCCCGTCATGCCGGCAATCTGTAAGGAGGTGAAAAACGGTTGTAGGCTTTTACAAGCCATAGCCATTTGGTAAGGAATATCCTTACTGAACCTTGCGACGCCTCGTTTACTCGTCTTCGTCTTTGCCATGAACAACCTCCTGGGGTTTTAGTTCTACCAGTGGAGTAAAAGATTTTACTACCACTGTTTCGTCATCAGCAGCTATCGGTTGTGACCAGCTGCACTTGACCAACACTAAGTTTAATTCAGGGCTATAAGTTTGAAGTGCTAATAATCTTTCTTGTGCGAAGTCGATATCTTTCCAAAGATGAAAACCAGCTAAATATATTTGTTCTGGCGGAATCGTTGTTCGAGTTAAGCGCCGGTGACGTAATCGAGCCTTTTCATAAAAACGATACGTTATCTTTGTTTTTACAATACATTTTAAAAAGTCAGAAGTTGGATTTTCAGGAACGATTGTACCTCCACCACCGCCTCTTAAAAAATATTCAAAGTATGGAGCAAATGTCTCATCGTCAACTTTTCTAACTACTTTATATCCATAACCAAATCCTCGACTTGGTTTACCCGCGAATTTTATACTCATAATTTTTACACACCTTTAATGACACCCTCCTAGATGTTATTTAAATTTTGTCCTATCTGGAGTTAATGATCAAGGAAAAAGTTTATTTATTTAATTTTTTCATGTAAACACAATTCTGGAATGGTGATTGGAATAGAAAGGCATTCAACTTTTCGTTCACAAATATCACAAAACTCCTTATTAAAAACAATCCTATACTCTCTACCGCATACACAATTTACGTTTCTACAAAGTGCTTTACCATTTTTAGGTATAACAATTGTAGTAGCAACGGAAGTTTCACACCGTGGACATATTGTAATCATTGTCGCTTTATATTGAATACAAATTTCGCATGGAAATCCATCACAGAAAATAAATGGAGGCGGACCAGAGTTTTCATGAACCCAACGTTTAATTTGCTTTACTTGGCATGGAGGTAAATCTTGTAATATCTTTTTAAGTTTTGCTGGTAATATCTTTTTACTCATTGTGTGGACTCATACCAAACTGTTTTTCAAAATATCGATACGTATAAATGTCATGAGTGATTAATTCTTCCCAATTATGATAGTACCATAAACCCAAAGGTTCTCTTGTTAGAAACGACTGAAACGCTGTAGCATAACTTTCATGGTAATTTGTTGCTGCATAAGTGTTCAGCGGATCTATCCAGTCTGGGCAGTCGTCCCTGAGAAGAATTCTTGCGGCGTGGCCTAATTCATGAAGAACTATCTTTCTATCAAAAACGTGTTCCCTTATAAAAAATATATGAGGTCTTTCTTCATACGGTATTACAAAGCTTATTTCATCAAAGCTCCTTCCATCACTTACATCACCGCAAGGGATTCCAAGAAACTCATGACTATAGCCGGTTACAAAGTGCGTACCTATTAAAATTTCTTGTACGCGTTTAGGTAATGTTGAAATTGTATAGTGGATGAATTCCAATTCATCCCGATAACGATAACGCTCCATTGTTTAATCCTCGTCACGAGTGATCTCATCTCTCGTTAAAGTCCATCGACAATGACACTGTTTACAAAAGCATTCAGCAATCCAAGTCCTCGTATTACTATAGTGTGGCTCACTATAAGTGATATCCCAAGTAATAAGACTGGTATTACACTCGGGACAATTAACCTGGGAAAAAGTATCTCCGGCGATCCAGCGAACGCCATGCTGTGTAATTACTTTAGCCATTAGAGACTCCTATAACCACAACTCTTGCAATAACGTTTAGATCCTTTAGCCCAACATTTTCTTTTACAATTAGGGCATAATGGACCTTCAATAGCGTCACAATCGACGCACACATTAATCGCGTATCCTTGATGAAGATAATATGACCTCATTTGATTAAGTTTATCGCAACTACAAACTAACTGTTCATCACCTCTATTACTACTAAAAAACCATCCGCCTTCTCTCACAAAAGGCATTTCATCACCACAATGATTACAAAACAAAACCCCACAACGAACTAAATTTTCAGATCCACAAATACCGCAAGACCAATAACTTCTTTTCTTGTCTATACAAGCGGTAGGATTCTTTTTTCGTTTAGCGCGACGAGACGCGACTTCTTCAACTAAGGGCGTTTTATCTTTCTTTTTCATCAGGAATGAGTCCGTGATATATGATGGGAGAGTTGATCCTGCATTTTGTTTAATTGATGTTGTTGGAGTGATTGATGGTGTTGCATTGCATTAAGCTGCGCCATCATCATTAATTCTAGAACCCGTTTTCTTTTACGACGTTGACTCCATTGAAAGATGTGATAAAAAAATAGAGTCCAAATTGAACCACTGATCCAAGTCAGTAAAAAATAATTTTTAGTTACTGTAAAAGTATCACTACAAAACATAATACCTGCAACAAGTAGGGAAGTTATAGCTGAGACGGAAATTAAATAGCCAGTCATTCCCCATGAAGTACCTTTATCAGGATGGATACATTTAGGACCACCTAAACATTCAAGTTTTAGTTCACAAGAACTGCACTTAACATGAATAGGCTTAGTAAAGAAAAACTTTATCCTATTAAACCAGATCATCTCTTTCTACTTTTAAACCCGTTTAAAAACGCTCCTGTCATCGAGGCTTGGATAGCTTCCCATACATCAGTATGTAGTACACTATTATCTACCGTAAGCCTTGGCGCGTCTTCTCTAGTTAGGCATTTGTATGGAATTGGTTGAAGGCCGAGACACTTAACTCTCTGTTCACATTCACCACAATTAACTTTATCTGTTACTCCCATAAATTGGGAGTAACAACTCGGACAAGTCAAAGATGTACATGACCCTGGGATATGTGTTGCGTAGCTTTCAAAAGAACAATGAGGACAAATAATCACAGCACAAGCTTCTTTACATTTAATCGTTCTGAATTGCCCTCTTATCGAAAAGGGCCTCCCAAAAAAATCTCTCATTATCTTTTACTATAAGGTATCAAATCAAGTATGACTCGAGGATCCTTTTCCTTTAAATTAGTTATTTCAGTATGCGTAAACCTACTATAAATCTGTACGACTTGATCTGATGTGAGTTCGAGTTCGACATCATTAAAGAAACGACAATCAAGAAAGGAGGCTTTGAGCTTTTCAATCATCATGTTACTTTCATGACCAAAGTTTCCTTTATCTTTACGAATTAACGTGACGAGTTCTTTAGTCATCTCTTCACGAACACATCCTATTCTTGGAGCAACTGTTACAATATAATTCATTTTACCCCCAAATTAAATTGGTAGTCCGGGTTGGATTTGAACCAACTATCTCCCCCTTATAAGGAGGGTGCTTTTACCAGATTTGAGCTACCGGACCTTAACAATCAGTAAAATTATATTGAAGTACTAGCGCAAAAGGTCTAGCTAAACAATAAGGTAAAACGTTTTTACAAGGACAACTACGAATACAAACTATGGAATACTCATCACATTCATGACAACGTGAAGCTATACACATTATACCAGGTGAGTATGATGTATTATAATGATTACACTTTGCACAAACCCACCTAATTTCAATTGCGGAAGAAGTCAAAACAGTAAAATATTCGTAGTAATAAATATAGAACGATAAAAAGGATTATACAACATAAGATGTGATCTTTTTCTTTCACTTGTCAAAGAACCATCTAAGGACCTCCACTATGATTACAACTATACCTATTAAGATTAAAGTAAACTTACTTCTCTTTATATCTTTCTGTAATTTTTCTTCGTCACGAAATTTCATTTTTCAACCTTTAGTTTTATTCTTGCGTTTCTTTAAAACATTTCCAATCATTAAGCCTCCAGGGATTCCAGAAAGCATTCCAAATATATGCATGAACGCCGAATAAAAAATAAAGTCTCTCCAAGTTTCGGTACTATACCAAACGATTATTTGGCAAATAATTATTATTCCAATTGCAACGCCTCGAAGGAAATACATAGGCATTCCTATTTATAATTATATTTAAAACAACTTCTAACGGATTCCCACCACTCAAGGTCTGAATTATGAATTTCAAACCGTTTAGCTTCTTTATCTATTTTGTTCACTGCCTTAATAGATAGTATAACAAAAATAGTAAACCAAATCCCAATAAAAATTCCCTCAACGAGTAAGCTAGATTTATCCACGCTTGCCTCTCTTTACAACGCTGGGTTTTCTTTTACAATATTTACAAATCTTAAGATAGCTGGTACTACAATATGGTTTATCAAGACCGAGGCATTCTAATCTGTGGAAACAATCATCACAATCATTTATTTTAATTACGATATCACGATGACAGCTCCAACATTTAGCCGTTATTTCCACTTTTAATTTTCTTCGGTTTGTTACCATTAGTAGGACAGAAAGGAATATCCTTACCCATAAAATCTGGATGCATGCAAATGGCTCCCTGATAAATCCATTTACATCTCCAGAAAATAAGAATGCCAAACATTTTAAAGCCTGGACATTTAAAGTCTTCTTTCTTTATAATTGCCATTATTTACCTACCGATCAACGTTTGTACTGCATAATAAGTTGGGTTGACTAAATTAAAAAGGCCTGTAAACAAAAGCAGGATTCCCACGAGCCAGAAAATAACTACGCCTATTGCAAGTCCGTCTCTTGAAGTGAGATCCCCATCCTGATTTCTTTCTACCTCTACCATTGAATTAAACTTCGTTAACATTATAAAACCCGCAATGAGAAATGCAATACCAAAGATTAACTTCATGATACCCCAAAGCCTTGTTTGAAAAACGAAGGCATCCCATACTGGAGTAGATATCTTGGCCAATGCGGAAACGATTTCTGTAACTTCGGGGCTCATAGTATCTCCTTATTTTAGATCAAGGATAAATTCAATTTTTATCTTATACCCGTATTTGTATGAAATAGATACAGACATCGCCTCAGAGGGGTGATACATGCTCATAGGTTCATGCATTATAGATCTCTCTAAGTCAACATGGAATCCAAATGATTTTCCTAAATCGCTAAAGTGTAAACGAAGCAGGGGCTCTAGTTCATGCATCCTTTTATAAAATTCATCTCTCATCTTCCATCACCATGAATCCATGCCGCGAGACCTGCAGTTAGTGCGATAAGAATTCCGGTTGCGCCAATCGCAGGTAAAGTCTTTAAGTAAGCGAACGCTGCAATATATCCTGTAGATAAAGTCAATGCCATACCTGCCATAGCAATTGATCTAAATGGGTGATCCCAGAAATAGCTTCTAAGCTTTTTCATTTTAAGTAACCTTTCATGATATGCATGTGAACATCTATTCGAACAAAAGTTAATATAGCCTCGTCCTAAACACAAAACCTTTTCATCACAGCCACTACAATTTAAATTATCTCCGCAGTATTTACATTTAATTCCGACAATACTTCCAGGTTTAGCCGGACCACATACTTTAAATGTAATGGCATCCATTGTAAAAAATACTCTTTTAGGAATTCTACTCAGTCCCAATTTCTTGGATAACAAGCCCATGATAGTATTTTAAATTCTTTCTGATATACCCTTCACGGGTAATGAATTTCAAACCACATATCTCTTTCATTTTATCTGAAGTAGAATCCCAGATTAACCCATAATGTTCGGTTAATCTTTTAACTTCATCAGAAGATATAGGTCTCGTAGGATGCTCCTGAAGAATGTCGAAATAAGTTAATCCCAGTTTATCTGTTTGCACCATTTGCAAATCCTAGTTTCAATTTTATTGATTGTCGCACAACGAGGGCATCTCCACCAATGAGGATCATCTTTTCTAGCCTTCCTAAATAAAGACTGAATCCACTTTTTAAATTTCTTAAACATTTATTTATCTATTACTCCCAAGGAAGTTTACCGTCAGCAACCATCTGACAGATTCGCTTAAACTCCTCTGGATAAGGACCCCCTTCCACTTCTTCAGATAATATCTGTTGAAATTGCTGCTGCATTGATTCTTTTATTTCTTCCTGAGAAGGAACTCCAGTTACTACTATTCCTTCATCCGTATCAGTTATAACAACATTTTTCTTTCCCATTTCTACCTTCCCAAATAAATTTCAATCCAAATATTTTCTATATAAAAAAAAAACAACGACCGTGGGGTATTATATATAAATAAAATTAAAACGGAATCTATACAAAATATGAAATATTTATTTGACAATCCTCTTCTTAGTTTCAACGTTGAAATCAATTAATCCTGCTACTACAAGCTCTGCGAGAACATCAACAAAAGAATAGCCCGCGCAACTAAACCAATCAGTACACCCATCACACATCCATGTAGGAAGTAGACAGAATGGTTCATCACAAATGTCACATTTCGTGAGGCACTCATTTTGAAGATTTGGTATATCCTCACTGTAACAAATCTCCGTAAATTGATTGCAGTGCGGGCACTTTACTAAGAAAGTTTTTTTATTGTTGTCCATATCTTTTTACCACCCTTCCGTATGTAGGATCAACCGTAATAACTCTTTCATACTTCAGGATTGAAATTAAATCTATAGATTTAAACTTCGCACACTCGTAAAATTCGGGGCAAGTCTTACAGTAGTCGGATGATAGTAGACAAAATGCATTACTACAATTATCGCAAACTGCTACACACTCGACGTTCTTTCTCGGGACTACTTCATTGAAATGAACCATAGTCGGAACATTGCACCACGGACAATCCACATAATATGCCTGCATCGCTGTGCTCATGACTTACTCCCTGAATCTCGATTATCTTAGCTGCGGGTCTTGAGAGACATTTAAGTTTATCATCACACTTATTGCAATAGGAATTTCCAAATTTTAAAAAGACTTCTTCATGGCAATGAACGCAATAAATCATTACACAGGAGCCAGGCAATCCAATTAATGAAAATAACTGAACATTTGAACATGACGTACAAACAATCTTAATCAAAAAATAATCTGGCATAAGTCGCAACGTAAAAGAGGGGGAGCCTCCCTTAAAGCGGAAAGCTCCCCCTCAGTCTTAATGGGTTAACCCCGCTGTGACTTTAGCAGTCTTCGAACGGGTCTTTGTACGCGGGCTTCGGAGGCGCGGGCTTCGGGATAAATCCCAGCGCGTCCAGCGCCTTCACGAGATCTTCCACCTTGGGATCCAAGGCGATATACTCGTCGCGCACGCGAACAGTGTCGCGACGAATGTGAAGACGGATGCGGCCGTCGCCGAGTTTCCGCATGCGGAAGCAGTTGTTCCCAACGTAAGACTCATTGGAACCCGCCCAAGACTTAACACCTTGTACAGCCATGATGTTTCCTCCCTCGAGAGATGTTAGATATGCTAGACAGAAGGTACCCTCTGTGGTCGCCTTACTTACGGGCCCGTTACTCCGCCCGGTGGATCAAAACCAATCGTCTTGTAGGTACTGACATACGTTACCGAATACCCCCACTTTCCCGGCTTCGATGTCTTAGCCCCCAAGTCGTCAAGTTGGATTTGCGTCTCAATCGCATCATCGCAATATCCAGTTCGGATATGCGCGACAGCTTCATCACCAGTGCAACCAGTGATGAGTTGATGCACTTTGGCCGCTAACCATCCAGTTCTTCCATGGCCACCAATGCATCCCCAGCCAAGCTTAATCCCGTCGCGTAACATGTTTAAAACGAATTGCGCCGCGTTAGGATCAACTTTACCATCAGTAATCTCATAAAGAACACGGCGCGTCTTCACGGCAGTTGCTGGAAGATACTTTACGAGATCCGGCGGAATTGATTTGACGTTATAAACAGATGCGAGATCAAGGAAGATATCAACGCCTTTATCGATGTAACCTCCGGACGATTTCAACCAGATCTCGTAACTTTCATCTTCATGTCCAATGGTAAACCACTCTTGATGAGGTTTACAGGCGGCAACAGCTGTTGCATTATATCCATACCCGGTTGCTCCACCCTTATTCCACTCATCCCAATAATTACCCTTCCCTTGAGTGGCCGGATATGTGGTGGCTGGTTTATGCGTCCCGCCTCCAGTATTAAATCCAGCCTGACCTTTACCCTGTTGCCACTTGCTCATGCGTACCTCCTTCAGATAGTCTATGAGTTTTGCCTGCGGCAATCTCTGCCATAGTGAATGATCCTTCACCCATTGGAACAAACTCCACGGGAGAGCCTTGTTTAAGTTCTCCCAAATCAATTTTTGCATGTCCTATGCCCTCCTGCAATTGCGGCGGCATCATTCCTTCAGAAGTAGGCGTTATATCAATTCCAGCTAGAGGAGACATGTGTGCATAAAAAGTGTCAGTAAATTTTTGTATTACTTCCGCATATGTTTGAGGCGGTTTCATAGTCGCAAGTACACCCTTCCAAGGAAGTTTAATTCCCTTAGAGAAAATATCTATCTCAGGTGATTTTTGAGCGGTTTTACCTAGAGCCTCTTTTAACATGTCCGCAACTGATTTTTTCTGCTCTGCCATTTTACTGGCCATAGGATTTGATTTTGTGCCATCATGTTTAACTTCGATGGCTTCTTCTTTAACTCCCATTTCAATCGGAGCAAGATCAGGAGCTTCAAGAGTAAGTTTTGCTTCTTTATCTTTTAACTCCTTCTCTAACTTTTTAATATGCTCCGTGTAAGTTTTCTTACTATGACAATAACGATCTACTTCGACAATAACTCCAGGATTAGGAAGCTCAAGCTTACACTTTTCTCCCGGTAAGTCACAATGAGTCCACTTCTCAATGCACTTCTTAAAGTCGTTAGGGTCTGTACACATTAAAGCCTTCTTAGCAATATCGGCGATAAAATTGGGATCAGCATTAGCGCCCATATTAAGAACGCCCATTACATTTCCCATTCCTAACTTATTCATCCACCGCCCATTGTTATGTGCGGCATTTAACATTTTTTCCCAAAGAATTGTAGGAATACTTCCCTTATTTGCCCATGCAGTATAAACCCAATCACCTGCATACCATGCAACCGAAGCCCAGGGCCATCCACCAAAACCACCTTCCCAAGATCCTCCAAAGATATAGGCTCCAAGTTTCAGGTATTGTTCAACCATAAAACCATCCCAATCTTCAGTTGACATTAAGAAACGTTTACCGGCGTCACGCCGGGAACAGTTATGATCAATTGACCAATCGTCAAGCATGTCCCACATATAAAGAGAACGTGACCAAAATGCGGAACACTTCCGTCTCCGATGCCTTAACTCACAAGAGATTGTCGCCGCCAAATATTTTGAGCAGCTAAGAATTTGATCAGGCTTTAATACTGGTGGCGGCTTTTGTAAAGCCATATTTGCATAATACTGAAGAAAAGCTCTCGCTGCTGCAAACTCGATCGAGTAGATGGGTAAGTCGGCTTTTTGTTGCTCGATTTCTTGTGCCTTTTGGAACTCAAGCATCTCATGTTGATATTCCTGTTTGATCTTCACCGCCTGCTTCTTAGCCAGTTGCCCTAATGTATTGGACTCATTCTGGAATTCTTCTTGAAACTGAGTGAATGTTTTATCTAAGGAGTCAGGAATTGTAGGCACTGGAGCTTCTCCTATTTGTTTTTTGTAATCCCATAAATCTACCGCTTGGTAATAATTTCCGGATGAACCGCCATAATAATACGACGTTGCAGTCGAAGTAGTACTATTATCATAATAAACACTCATATCAAAATTCTGCCACTTAAAGTCTCCCCAGGATAACTTCTTTTCGGTTGTTTGTTCTGTTGTCCCGTGCCCTTCAAGTTCATATCCTGGTTCAGATTGTTTTTTCCACTTTGAGTGTTGATTAAAATATTTCGTTCCGTAGTTGTTTTTATGTAATGAATTCTGTAGACTGAATGGCGATTTCTTCATAGTTACAACTTACTCTACGCGAGTTTAAGTATGGCCCCAATTTAAAGCTTCCTAAGACATGTGACTTAAATTCCAGACATCAGTTCTCTGTGCTAATGCCTGATGAATAATTGGCCAATAATATGAAATTTCTTTCAATATAGAACTGACAGAATCGCCTTGAGTGAATGGACCAAGATTACCTCCTTGAGTTGTTCCAACAATACATAAACTTCGAGCTTGACGTGCCAAAGATCTTAATGCATAAAACATTTCAATGTTCGATTGTATAGGATGAAATTCAAGCTGTTCTATTTTTTGGACAGGTGAAGTCGCCCAAAAATCGACCTGATTAGATTTTTTAAGAAACGAGTGGTCAATTAGACGACTCCCATAAACTTTTGATTTATCCCTACAAATCCACGTGGGGCGATATACCAAGTAAGTTAATAAACTCCAGCTCATAAAACTAGCCCAATTAAACTCAAAGGCTAGGCTTCCATTTATCTTTACACAATGAGCATTTGATAACCGATCTTTTACCCAATTACAATCCGCTGGAAAGCACCTTTCAGTTAATGCGCGGAGCTTAAAACTTTGAGGGCATTGATTAACTAAGAAACAGTTATCACACCTTGAAGGGATTAAGTCGTGAGTACAAAACTTCAACATGCACTCAATGACTTTCCTTCTTTCATAAATATCGTGGATCGTCCAGTTCCGAATAACCTTTAAGTTACTTGACTCATCAAATAAAGATGATAACAAGAAACGATCAAAGTCTAAAGTATGATGTCGAATACGTACATCACCCAAACGACCAAAACAATTTTCATGCTCTAGCTCTGACTTACCCAAACATTGCGGCCTATCAGGGCATAGAAAACAAACGTCTGACTCATTGTAAAAAGAAACATTTTCTGCTATATGCGCAAGAGTAACATTTCGTGGCGTAATCATATAAAATCTTTTCGCGATTCGCCATTGAATACCACCAAAACTTTCTTTTGTTATTGGATGCTTCGTTAAGTAAACTGTTACGAGCTTCAGGTCATCTGGCCCTTTTGCTGGAATAGGAGGAAGCAGTAGATTGGTCTTGATCGCTTTCACAGGGTTCTTCCTTCCTTGGTTTTTTTATCATTACATCTTTGCCTTTGCCTTTGTGACGAGATTAGGTAATCCTTGGAGAGACTCGATGAGCATACCATCGAGTATGTCCTCAACCATACTTCTTAGTTGAGTTGACTCCGCGATACCTTCATTCTCGGCGAGCTCGGCTTCAACGCCGATTTGCATTCCTACTGAGTTATAGTTCATGCTCAACTTCTTATCAACACTGAAAGAAATCTTTTTAACGGTTGCCATTGTTAGTCTCCTTAAAAACGAAGAGGGTAGAAGTTTCCCTCTACCCTCTTCTATCCTCCCAAGGTACTACTTAAGTTTAAGCAGGATCGCTAGCGCTATCATTAGACTGAGCTGACTCAGCGCCATGATCAGCTATTGCTGTCAACATACCTTGGAGCTGCGGGCTCCAAGCACCGAACATACGAACTTCGTCCGGAAAGGCTTCAATAGGATGATCAAACAATTTCCAGCGAACGCCCTTCTTAGTATCTTCACGCTTTACATGACACAATTCGTGATAAACGAGAGCGCGCCGATTTTGAGGCTCGACATCCCAGAAAGGTTTCCAAACTTCCATGACATAATCAAAGCCGGTGATATGTTTCCACTTCGGTCCGGCTTTACCGATCCTGCCATTGATCTTGGACTTGTCTGAGATCTTGTACAAGTACTTAATCCGAGCTAAGCCTGCATCGACGAAGCCGAACTCCTCGATTAACTTCTCCGCGAGTGCTTGCACATCAGGGGCCTCGACATATTCTGTCTTTGCTTTCGTTGCCCCAGTTAGGATTGCATCCATTAAATCGCCCATCAGAAACCTCCTACAAATATTTTTATCTAATTATATTATGTTTCAACTTCGGAATCACGCAATAATTTGAGGTCCGCTTTTAATTTATCAACATTCTCAGCACACTTTTCAGCATACCTTAATTGCTCTTCTAAGACGCAACGAGCGCACCATAGTTGAGACATGCCATGAATGTAATCCATTATCCCAGCGGCAGCCCAAATAATTGTAGCTTCACGCTGATTGCATTTCTGACACAGCATTACTTCTTGGCCTTCTTATCAAGCTCGGCCAACTTTGCAGTGTCATCAATGTTAGGAAACTTTTGAAGCATCCCATCGTTGAGCTTAGCAATAATTCCGACGATTTGCTCTTTGTCCTGATCTTTAAAGTAAACCTTGATTGACCAGCTATATTGACCTTTTGCATTACAGCTCAGCTCTAAAGAGTGAGGAGCAGTCTCTATGACAGTTTCTTGAACTGGAACGTTATTCTCAAGTACTTGTGTTTTTGTTTGCATCTTTTGCCATCTCCTGTGTTCGTTCGATTGCTCTATAAATGGGATAGATCTGCTCGATGAGCAGTTCCATATCTGCAATGTTATTTACTTCACGAAATTGTTTGGGCTGTTTTCGCAAGACTTTCACTGCAATACACAATGCCTGTGAGAGAATGTATTGCCCGCGGATACTATTAAGGATATTTTGCGCGTGTGATTTCTTCTTGGCTTTCATAAGTTCTTCCTTAATAGTAAGATGCCTCAACTTCAACTTCATTCTCAAATACTTTATAGTCAGGATGCTCGGGCATTACTGGACCGCCAAACCCTAATATTACTTTTATGCCGCAACCAGGGCATTGATATTCATCACCCCATTTAATTTCGGCTCCACCAAACCTTACGACTTTTTCATTCTTGATACATCTCAACGTTACCTTACACGCGGAACATACTGTATATGACACGATGGATACCTTCTGCTTTATTATTGTTTTATTTTTATTTTATTTGGTTTAATTGCCATAAAAAAGGGATTAAATAATGGTGCAAAGTTGGAATCAAAATTGGGATTTTTGGAATCATTTTTCCACGTCCTCTACATTTTTCTTCCAATCTTTATCTGCCATTATCGCGTCTAGCAAATCCATTCTATTTTTTGTATTGCCTGCAATAATAACAGTAACAGTATCATCCTCTAAGAAGGCGATGATGTGGGGCATCTTTTTATTAATAAGATCCTTATGCACTTCTTTTACTTTATCTTTCATTTAAATAATCCTATTGGTAATCAGCTGTTTGAATTATCCCATACTTGTGAAAATATCTAAGCGGTCTCCACTTATGATTGTTCACATAAAAACCCCACTTATGGTAAGGTCTACTGCATATGATGATTGTCCACGCCCCTTCTTTCGGAATATCTAAATAGTGTCTTTGCTTGGCTTTCATCATTCTTGGATGCCAAGCCGTAACATCATATACTACAGTATTATGAGGTCCTTCTTGAATTACATTTTTATACTTTCCTTTTATAACCATGGAGATTAAGTCACACGAATGGTCATGAAAGAATCTACGATCATCTGATTTAATCCAATGATGTAATCTAATTGAGTATCCAAATAATATAAATGTCCAACGATAAAGATAAGGGCATTCTGGTAGGCCAAGTTTTTCTTTCCATCTGACTTGGATCCAACTTCCAAATTTTCTATATGGTTTCATAATCAGTGGTCAAGGGGCAAGGATTTGAACCTTGGACTTTTCGAATGTAAGACTAGCCATACGGATCATGTTTCGCGGTTTGATCAGAACCACTACTAAATGGGTCATGACTAGGTTCCTCTCGAACGCTCTACCAGACTGAGCTACCCCTCGACATTGAAGGGGAGGCGAACCTCCCCCCATTAGTTGCACCTGCTCTTTTAATTTCCCCAGAGGCGTGAACGCATTATGGTAAACGTATCGCCATCGAGAATCGTCTTGGAGACTTTCTGCGGGATGATGTTCAGGAAGAGAAAGTTCATCTCATCCCGTTCAACCCGCATAATAAACCGGCGTAGGTTCTTCATCCCTACTGCCGGAATTTTATCGCTATTAGCGAGCTTGGTAAGCTCGCAGGCGAGCCGAGTGTAAGTCAAATACATGAGATCGGGGCGCTTCATCATCTCGTTAAAGGCCTTATCTTCATAAGTACCTTCAAGGATCTTTTCCGGCCCGATGATGTCCTGCTGATGTTTCAAGCAGACGATGAAAGACTCGCGAATGGATTCACCGACGATCGAATCGAGTCGTGTCTTCGCGATACGATGATCGAGCGGGTATCCTTTCTTCTTGATGGTGTTTAAAGCCTGAGAAGCGAACTCAGCGGTACGGGGTGACATCGCGG
>WSSedB2CaDRAFT_1000006_pt1 | contig 25674 bp, 63 predicted proteins | sample WetSurSB2Cattail_FD_9461 | JGI IMG/M metagenome (IMG submission 9461)
TGACGGACGTGCTAAGATACCAGAGAAAATATTGAGGCGGGCGGAAGAACTTTGTAAAATAGAATCACCACCAATAACATTTAAGGAAATATATGAGACATTACAACAAGAATTTGGTAATAAAGCACCAAATAGTGTTAGTTTAATACAACACTGGAATAAGAGATATAATTGGGGCAAGGCCTCTGCGGTTGGTTGTAAATTAGATAGAAAAATTCAAATAGCAAAAAATAATCAGAATACGCCAACAAGAATAAGAATTGATATGCCACAGTTAAATACAATTTCTACTCCTGATAAATTATATCGATTAATTACTGCTGGTTCGCTTGGTGTTATTTTGAATAAGGAAGATTCTGAAATAGCTAGAATGGCTAATCTATGTGGTTGGCCTCGATTCCAGGGTAGATTTATAGTCGAGAAGTTACCAAAGGAGCATAGAGATACGGTTATAAACTTCTTTATAGCTTCAAAGGATAATAACGATGGGACATTACAGCAGACTGGTTGAAGGAGTTCTTTCCGTCCAACAAAGACGAGATCTTCCATCCAAGACATTCGCCATTCATAATGCAAAGGGCGAAGGCAAGTTACCTTTAAACAACCCAGCACATATTCATGCAGCCATGGGTAGAATTAATCAAGTAAAAGGTATATCTTCTACTCAGAGAGCAACTGCAGCAGCAAAAATTGCTCGAGCAGCAAGAACTCATAATATAAATGCTAGTGGATTTAAGGAAAAACAAGTACTTCCAAAGCAACGAAAATTGAGGAAGAAATAATGAACTCATTAGAATCAATCAATAATATGTTGATCGAGTCATTACAACAGTCTATACCACGACTGTTACGTAGACAAAAAATGAATTTCATCAATTGGGTAGACGTTTTGGTCCTGGTTGGAAGCATAATGTCAAAAATAGTAATGCTTCCAAAATTGCAAAGAGATATAAAAAAATGTCTTCTAAAGAGACAAGGAGATTCGGTAAAGAGGCACTACGTATAGGTGATGAAAGCGTGATGTATAGGCTAAAAGGACGTAATTATATAACTTAATTGAGGAAGAAATAATGAAGTATTCAGTATACGCCAAAAAAATTCTTCTCGAGGGCATAGGCGATGTAGCATCAAATGAAATAAAAACTCGCATGCCTCAAGTTGGTGCTGGTTATCGCAAGTTGAAGGGTACATTCAATAGGATGACTGGAAGAGGCCGAACACCCTCAGTATTCGGTGGAATATTCGGAGGTTCTACTGGTAATGTATAGACAATTAGCCCATTCAATATTATTAGAAGCGGCCAGTACAAACATGGTTAAGTTACTTGTTGGCAGGTCTGCTCATGGTAATTTCATAAGAGGAATGCGCGGGCAATTTGCTGGTAGTACAGCTAGAACTATAGCTAAGCGACTTGCAGAGAAAGCACGACCGCTGAAAGTATATGTTGCCTCACCTCTAGGATTCCCGTTTGGTCCTGATATGAAAAGTAGGCACAAATTATTAGATAAAATAGAGAGTGCTGTAAAGAAAGCTGGTCATAAGGTTATTAGTCCATGGCGGCATGATTATGGACCAGAAATTAGTAGTGCATATGGAATAGCAGACTCATATAAAAGAAGGCGCGCTCTTTCTAAAATAGCAACTAAAATCACTGATATTAATGCAAAAGATGTTGATAGAGCTGATGCTGTTTTGGCTGTATATCATCCAGCAGCACATGTGGGTGGTAAAGAGATAGATTCTGGTACTGTAGCAGAAGTTTCTCAAGCGGTTACTCAGCGTAAGCCGGTACATCTTTTCAGAAGTGCTGGACTACCTGATGTTGGTGATTTTGAAGGTAAAATAGCTAATGTACAAGCACTAAGGGGTACTAAAAAGATATTCCGTAGACCAAAGGATATAAACTTTTAGTAAAGGGTGTATCATGGACACAATGAAGTTTGATGAAGAAATCAATGACATATTGATAGAGGGTAGAGCAGGACTACCTCGTCTAGTTGGTAAACTAAAAACGAATTTTGGCAAAAGAGCCGTAAAAGTGAGAGCAAGAGATGTGATAGCTAAACGATATCCTCTTACTAAGGGCGCAGACGCAGATACTTATATAAAAGCGTCACGTAAACGAGCTTTTGATAAACAACCCATATTAATGCGACACCCCAAATATCCAGGAGAAAAGGGGCGTTTTTGGTCATAAAATATGTACGTAGATAATCCAGACAATCTAGATGGAGATAAGATTCTCCTTGAGATGATGGATAGAGATGAAATACACGGACATAAACATGTATTTGAAAAGACTAATGTCCTTATTAGCAGGATAAATAAAACTAAAGGACTAAAGATTGTTTATCCCAAAAATAATGAACTCTTTATAGATATTGACACAGAAAAACAGTGGTTAGATTTTCAGGAGAGGATGGTTGTTTATACTAATCATTTTGGAAATGATCACACATATAAAGTCTCTCCTTCTATTAGTGGGTTACCACATCGTCATATTGTAGTGACTTTACCATTTGAAATTAATGATATTATGAGGATTGCTCTACAAGCAGTCCTAGGATCAAGTCCGAGTAGGGAGTGCATGTCAATTTATAAACTATTGGATGATGATTTACAACATCCAACTCTATTTATGGAGAGAGTATAGTGTATGTTCAACTTGTACATACAATATTGATTGAAGCTAATCCTAATCTAGTTAGTGGGTTACGACGCATTAGTACAAGTATGCCTAGATTTAAGGGATCTTTGCGTTTCACACCAATATTTAATGCCTCAAAACATGCACGTAATATGCGTGGACAGTTTTCGCAAATGGGACAACGTGCAGCGGCCCACATTATGAGTCCAATAGCTAAAAGAACAATTCCTTATGCTCAAGCATCAAAGGGTGGAATGGTTTTTGGATTTGATTGGGATGGTATAATCGGACAATCAAATCAGAGAGTAGCTAAAGAACTTAATCGACTTCATGGTACTAAAATTAGTACTGGTGGTAGATCTTATAAATATCATGGTCATGTAATAAGACCTGATTGGCATAATTATGATATCTACTTAGATAAGGGTAAGAAATTTCAGCATGGCGAAAAAGACTTTAGTAAAGGCTGGTATGGTACTGCATTATGGAAGGCCTTAGGTAGTAGTAAGATTAAACCAGCGCCTGGAATGGGATTGGCCTTACGCACATTACATAAGCGTACTGGTCAGGCAGCAATCGCCGTTACTGCAAGACCACCAAATTTACTTAAACCCGCTGAACACTCAATGCTACAACCCACTGGATTAAAGAAGAGCACACCTTATCATATGGTTGCAACTGGATCTGCAACAAAACTTAATCAATTAAAATCATTAGGTATAACTGATTATATGGAAGATTATCCTAAAGCATGGCCAGCACTACAACAAGCTGGTATACGTGTTCATACTCTTGATTTGCCCTGGACACGTGAAGAAGCAAAGAAGAATTCAAAAATTATTGTGCATAAGAATTGGCACACTTTTAATCGTTGGCTAAAGACACATACATAAAATAAGTATTAAGTAGTTTTAGAAGACAAATAAGAAGATATAATGATCGTGTAGCCGCATCGTAAAATAAATACTGATACAATTTATGGGCTGGAAACACTAGGGGTGTCTATATGCGTGATGACACTTATCCAAAGGCTCATGATCTCATAAGATGGGGTACTTGTCCAGGCTTCTATGGAGACAATGATCCATATAATTGTATTGGTGACATTAGTATTGATAGACTAGTAACTGATGGAACTGGTCAATTAAGATCAGGATTAAGTCCACTTCACAAAGAGCCTTGCCCAATCTGTCGACTATCCAATCCTACAAAAGTTTATTTTTCCAATGATCAATTTATAATAGTTACATGTCCAAAGTGTAGGCTTCCATTAATTGTTATATGTCCTCACTCCATGAATTATTCGAAAGAGATAGAGGATAAAATCATACGTGAGGTTAATAATATCTTTGGTTCGAGTGCATTAATTGAGAGACAATCTGAATATCCTGAACACATTAATTGGCATGTATTAAGGAACCCAACTCCTGATTACCAATTATTCTATGAGACACATATTATACCTAGAGCACCAAAGAGCGAGACAATAATATTAGAAGATAATGTAATACCAAGTGATATGGCTATAACTTCCGGTCATGATGATGAGGTAAGATAATGGATTCACGACGCAAACGTTATGTTAAACATGGTAGTGGTGGTGCGATAGTTGGAGGTGGATTGGGTGCTGGAGTAGGTGCTGCAATTGGTGGTGGTGCTGCATTACATCATGGTGCTAAGCGTACTGGAGAATTTGCAAAGCGATTTAGCTCCTCCCTTGATAAACTCTCGACATGGAAAACAATTCGAAGGGCTGGTAAATACAAGAGAGCCGGTACTCTTGGGATAGAACGAGTACTACAAAAGACTGGTAGTAAGATACGACAGAAAGCATTTAAAGGTGGTAAGCTCGGGGCTACTATAGGTGCGGGTCTTGGTGCATTTACAGCCATGAATAAAATGCGTGGAGAGAAGAAATGAACTTTATAACTCTACACGAAGCACAAATACTTCACAAACAAGAGTCGAAGCCAAAATCGCATAGAGGTGAGAAGATAGCTGCTGGTGGTGGGGCGTTTATTGGTGGTACTCTTGGTGGTGGATTGGGGGTGAGAAGAGGACAAGAACGCGCAAATAAAATGTTTGAAAACTTGCGTGATAAAATTGAATATAAATATAATAGTGCAAGTGGTGTAGGTGGACGTAAAATATATGAAAGACGAGGACGCACCTCACCTAATGCCGGGAAAATTCTACATTTACACCAGACAAATCCTAAATTAACTATAGAACAATCACGTAAAATTTCTGATAAATTCTTTAAAAAAGTCGCCGCACATAATGAAAAATTTGGTATTAAAGAAAGACAAGCTAGAAATCAAGTATTTAAGGGAATGGATAGATCGATTTTACGTAAGGTAACTAAACCATCAAATAGAATAATACGACGAATGGGTACTGCTGGTGGAATTGGTGGAGCGGTAGCAGGTGGGGCATTAGCCTATGGTGGAGCTAGAGCAATAAGAAAGTTAAAAGAGCGAGGAAAGAAGTGAACTTTATAACATTACAAGAAGCAAGATTCAATTTTAGTAAACCTCCAGAGAAATCAAAATTGTCAACATATGAGAAGTTAGCCACGAGTGCAGGCGCTGGTATTGGAGCGGGTGCTGGTGGAATGTTTGGATTACAACGTAGTATTAAAAATAAGCATGGTTTAACAAAACGTGGTATTGCATATAGAAATAAATATTGGAAGTATCAAAATGCAAGAGATGCTATTGGTAAAAAGAGTTCTACTATAAATGAGTATGAAAGACGTATAAAACCATATCTCAAAAGTTCAAAGCGTAGCATGAATAAGATGGCAAGACCAATGTACTTAAAAGGTGCGGCTAGTGGAGTTGGCGGTGCTATTATTGGTGGTGGTGCAATATACGCAGGGATTAGAGCCATGAAGAATAGAAAGAAAAGTGGTAATTAAAGCTATTATAACTATTGAATTAATAGACGAGAATAATAATACTACATTTAAGACCTCAGAAGAATATGGTGTTGGTAAGAAGGTCTATACTAAATATCCATCTCAACGTTCAATAGTAAAACTACTACAAGATGGATTAGATAAAGCAAATGGTGTAAAATGAATAGAGATAATCGCGCGTTGCGCGATTCCATTGATAAATCATTCAATAAAGTTGATGAGGGTCTAAATGAAATAAAGAAGATTCTCGCATCACTTGGTGCGCGTAATTTTGGTTGGGCATATGCGAGAATATATAATGCAGTATCAACAATGCGATCTTTGAAGAAGGAGATTAATAAGTCAATACCGGTTAACCTAACTGACGATAAATAAGGAGACAGAACAATGGACATTATTTTCTTAATTATGTGGCTTCTTGGACTTTATGGTGTCTATCTGGGATGGAAAGCCAGTTGGATATTGGCAGTTATTATATTCTTTATACCACCGACCGGACTAATTATTAGTGTGGTATATTTATGGAAGAAAGTCAATTTAGCCCAATCACTTCTAGATTGGTTAAATACAAAAGGAGCATCAACATGAAGAAAGCAGTAATTTTTCTATCAATTATTTGTGTGTGTTTTATGCTCGTATCATGCGGGTATTTTAGTGGTTGGAAAACATATACCGGCCCTGGCTATACAATAAGCTTACCGGGAGTTCCTACAATAAGAACTGAAAATATGTCAATACCAGGAATGGGATTGATACAGATCAATATAGCCACACTATCCGTAACTGATCCACTCTGTACCATTAGTATTACCTCATTTGAATCAATACCATCACCATTGGATATTATTCCTGGGCTTACTGATGGTATTGTATATCAGTATTTTGGTGGTAACCTCATAGGTAATAAATCTACACCTATGGGTCAAGTTGGAGATTTTACTGTTACAGAGTTTCAAGGTGTTAGTGCTGGTAAGGCTATTATGCGTGTCTATAGGTACAAAACATCTATGCGAATAGTAAAAATATTTAATCAGACATCTGCATTGAACGTGGATTTTGTGAACAAAGTATTCAATTCATTTAAACCTGGACCTATCCAAGCCAAATAAACGGCTATTTGGTGCAGAGCATTATGTTACCTTTGCTCTGCACCAAATTTGTATAGGAAATAATAATGGCCCCTGAAACAGACAAGCTTTCACCACTAGAAGAATTATTTTGTGAAAGTGTGATTGTTGTAATAGATAACACCGTAATGATAAGAGAATCATGTTGGCATAATGAAAGTTTTACTCCTGATTGTGAACCAAGAGGTAAACGCTTGGCTGTTACTATGCGGCCGGCTACTAAAGCTGAAATATTGGCACAAAAGGAAAATAAATGACAGCATTAGTATTATCTGGTCTTCTAGCAATGGGTATAGATGTTTTATTAGCAATTAATGCTCATTTTATACGTATGGTTGCGCCGAATAGAATAGAGACTCTTATTACAATTGTTTGTGCGTGTTGGACATATTTTGTGTTCTTAGTATTATGTATTAAGTATTTTAAAGGAAACTGATTGTTTATACCAGGTGTAGATGACATTTATATCAAGATTAATAAATCAGCCTTTATACATCTTTGTCCAAAATGTGGTGTATTTGTTGATATAGCGCATCACCCAATATGTCCTGGATGTCATTATTTATTTGGACTGTCAGATCTCGCGGATTGTAAAGCATGTATTCAAATCTCTCTTTTACGCCAACAATTAGTAGAATATGTGAGCAAATCTATTTGCTTCGAATAGCCGTCTATACGATAAAAGATATAAAGATGGCTCCTGAAGGAGCCGACCATTTTACCTCTCTAACACGGCGGCTAATGCTCACACCTTAGCCGCCTAATTTTTATGTATAATGTGTAAGCCGATAAATTCTCATGAACTCTAGTCAAAAAGATAATAAAGAAGTTATTACGCAATTTAAACTTTATGGTACATTTGAGTTTAAATTGCGTAAGAAGATAGAAGAAATAGAGAAAGAAGAGGAAAAGCGCAAAGGATCTTTGCAAGTGCTCAAGGATAGGATAGAAAAGAAGGATAGACGACGTAGGTGGAAGAAAGATCTCAAGCTTCCAAAATTGAAAGGAAGATAATGCCAATAATAAATATGATAGCTCTTTTGGTTACGATATGCTGTGTAATATCATGTTGTGTTTTTATAAGTCGATATGAATCATGGGGCTTTTGGCAACGAGCAATTAGTATAATTCTTCTATTATTAAGTATTATTGCTCTTACTGGAGCAATAATTGAGATGGATTATAGTTATTATTGTGATTCTTGTATAAGGAGGTATTAAATGGAAGCCATAATGTCTTTTGAACAGGCAATTAATTATATTCGAATCGATGAAACACTTGCGGCCGAAGATATTTGCACAATTACAAAAGAGTATGGAGTAGATTGTTATTACTTTAAGAATGGCCATTTATTTCGTAGATTAAACGGTAAAGACATAGAGATTGAATCTATTGGTGCTGATATTATTTCATTACATAGATTCAAGGTAATTCAACTTGAGAGAAAAGATGTTTTACCTACACTTGAAGAGTCTTTAACTATATTACGCGAATTACAAACTAGTAAAGCATATGGTAGATATTTTAAATGTATTCTTAAGCATATAGAGGAAGAACAATCTACTATCGAAATAGATATAGATGGTCTAGAAGATGTGATAGATGAATTTGATAAGTTAAATATCAAAACTCACTGTCCTGCATAGGATTAAATATGATAATTAAATTAATGTGTGCTAAGCATGCTCTAGAGCTTGATGCACACGTTGAAGAATCAAATGGTAAAGCATATATCATAGTAGAAGTATGCGAGAAATGTATACAAGAAACTTCTATAAGATCATATAATAAGGGCTTCCGAGATGCCAAAAGTGGAGGAATATCCGTCACAAGAACATACTGAGGTTCTAATGAAATTACATGATTTATTTATTGTGTCAGTTTGTGTATTTATTATTGTGCTGTGTGTATTGTTTGGTAGCTATTTTGCTAGAGCAGGATACTCTCAGGATGAGTTTGATGAATATTTTTATTATAAAAATGGTTCACATGGTTGGTTTGTAGAAACTCTAGATGAATTTGGTAGAGGGATTCCTTCTTCACAAATAATTCAACCATTCAAAAGTGAGAAAGACGCCGTAATAGCATTACACTTACATTTGTTAAATTATCCTCAAGACAAGTATATCTTTCGTATTCGTTTCATAGAAAACTTAAGAGATGGACCATATTTCAAGGGAAGTATGCCAGGAGAAAGATTGGCACCTGAGACAATACATCAAATAGAGATAGAAACTGGTAAGCAAGTATGGAATGGATGGACAAGTAAAGAAGTACAACAAGGACCGACACATTTAAGAGGACCGGTAAAATAATGCAGCCAGTATGTGAGTGTTTTTATGAGGGTGAGAATCCTGATTTATTTCGGTCAAAAATGGTTAAGGCTAGAAAACTGCATAAATGTATTGAATGTAATACAATTATTACGGCTGGCGAGATATATGAAAGAGCTACAGGTAAATGGAATGGTTATTTTGATAGCTTTGCTACATGTAAGATATGTGCTATGATAAGAAAAGACTTTGTTCCATGCTCCTCATTTGGTGAATTGGATGTGAATCTTGAAGAAGGCTTGGGCTTTTTACGAGGGGAAATAAGATAATGGATGCTGAAGAAAGAGTAGCAATAAGTGAGATCAAGAAACTTTTACGTGAGATTCTTCAAGCAGTAAAAGATTTAAAACCAAATCGAACTATGACTTTTATTGGGGGAACTCCTAGACAAGACACTAATTTGTACCCAAATAAAATAACCTGTGCTGGCTGTGGTTTTCCTATCGAGCCGGGTAAAGATCATTATTGTTTAAAAGAGAGTAAACCCGTAGAGGATGCGATGTCACACATATGAACATTCCATTTCTTATCATACTTGCACTGTCGTTTAATATTATTCTCTTTAATTTAATTCATTCTTTTTTGGTATCATTATTCTTTAGGAGTAGATGATGTTTGAAACAATGATGGATCTGTTTATATTCATTGATCGATTTATAAGATCTGATCTATTTTCTCTTATGCTTGTACTACTTCTGCTATTAATAGCAGTTTCATATGTCTTAAGTCGTTTAAAAGGAGATCCTTATGTGGGGAATTTTAATGTCGATCGGTCTTACTCTAATAAAGTGGGCCACAAGCGATACTGCAAAAGCAGTTTTAGCAGTTGTCATCAAAGACATCACAGACACTGGAAAAGAGGCCCTTCCTCTTATTCAGTCAAAAGTCACAGAAGCAATGACTCACAATGATTGGACTATTTTACAGAAGGCTGATTTTGTGAAAGAGGCCGTTATAGCCGCATTCCCTGGTATATCACTTTCACTCGTAAATCGTCTTATGGAGAATGTCTATGGAGCATTGGGCGGCAAAGCATAATTTGCCTAATATACTACGGGGGAATCTTCCCCCGTAAAACAAGGAGGACAAAATGAAGAGAATATTATTTTGTGCGTGGATGTTATTTATCTTTCCAATGAGTTCGTTAGCAGGTGATAAGGACGTGAGTCACGTACAAGAGTACTTTGATACGCTGGTAGTCAAGATTCAACAACACGTAATAAAGGGTCCCATGGCAGAAGAAGTTGCCAAATATGCGATTATAAGACAACTCCATGAGGATGGAGATAATAAACCAAAGGGTTATTCTGTACCTGGATTATCTTTTGGTCATCCCATAAAAGGTATAGTAAATTGCACAGATCTCGAGGGTTGTGTTACTTCATCGGCTAATGATTCTGATGGTGTTCCAATGTATGTATTTAAAGGTGAAAATGCAGTCGTTATATCCGGTGTGCTAATAACAAAAGTATTTGATCACTTTGTTATGAATATGAATTTATTTAAAGAGAAAGATATAGAGATATGGGATCGTTCTAAAAAAGATTCTTATCTCCTTGCAAATAGAATAGACTTAGATGAATATAGAGTAAGATTTAATGAAAATAAATCTGAAAGAGATAAAATTATAAGACGATGTAACCAGTTGTATGGTCCCGCAGGTAATAGTATCGAGCAAAGAATAAAGAAGATATGGCAACAATAGATGATACTAAATTTGATGTGAATATTGGCACAATGGATGGGAAGGTTATTATCTCGTTCAATAAACTTATATCAAACATGAAGTTGGGAGTCTCTGAAGCAGAGACTTTTGCCAATGTTATATTACAGAAAGTTACTATCCTTAAGGGAGGAACTCAGTAGATGATAACAGATAATCAGAGAATATTGGCTAATATAATGGTGAATGAATATAATAAAGAGTGGAATCCCGAAATTTTTCATAGATTGTTAATTATGGGATTCCCCTCTTTTGTCGATGGTATAGATTCTCGCACTCGTCTTCAAATTGTTGGTGATGTTATAATAGAGGAAAATAATCCTCTAGGTGATAAATATAGAAAATATAAAGAACATATGTCTAAACAGCAAGTACCTAGACGAAAACCAAAGATGGAATTTCAAGAGTTATTTGATTATCTTGATTTTATGAAAGATTTTCATATTGCTTGTAAGAGTACGCATACTGCTAAGAAAGTTGAAGAGATAAAAAATATTCTATATGATTATATTCAATCTGATCTATGGGAGAAATAAATGAATCTTCTCAAATGTTATGGTGAATATATGTTTTACTTAACTGTAGATTTAACTATGACTGTAATATTTTTACTTATTGTTTCAGTTACATTCTATGGTATATGGAAGACACTAGAATGGATTTCGAGGAAGAAGAATGAATAGTAAGAATTTAATACTGATCATTATAACTATAATTCTTACAGTTATAGCATATAGAATTCATGTGCATTTTGAAAATACAAGAGCTACAATCTATGATATCTCTAGTGATATAGTCTATCAAATAGATTCACATATTAACTATCTTGCGTGGAAATCTTCTCATGAGGGGATAAAATGTAAGAAAAGGAAGAAATGATGTTTAAAGATATCCCGCCGTCACTAATTCGGCTAGTCAAAATTCTACTAGTTTTATTTATAATCCTCTTCGCTCTTGAACAATTCGCTGGAATCAACATTCGAATGATCATAGGATCATTAGGTATTCTATCATTAGGTATAGCTCTTGCGGCCGGTGATATTTTCAAAAATTTATTAGGTGGAATCTTTGTTATGGTGGATCGTCCATTTACTATAGATGATGAAATTATTGTTTATAATGGAACTACCTCCTTTCAGGGGGTAGTGAAGATAATGCGATTGAGATCTACGGTATTATGGTCAGACAAGGGTACAATAACTATTCCTAACAAATTTATGTCTGACAATGCTATAATAAGGTATAAGAAATGAAGAAAAGACTTTTAATGATAATCTTGATCTTTTTACTTACTATGTCATGTATATGGTTCTATCAATCATATAGTGATGTGGTAAGATTTCAGAAAAGGGCAATAAATAATATTAATAAAAAGATTGCCTTGGCTCCAACTGGAGAAATATCATCAGAGAAGAAATATAGGATCAAAGAAGATAATAGATCTGAGAAATATGTTACTCGTGAGTCAAGGGTTATAATACCAGAGAGAGAACATCTAAAGATGGAGAAGGTAGAAACACATAAGCCTCAATTAGTAAGTGAAGAAATTCCAGGTTGGGTACAACAGAGTCCTATGATTATTGCTATAGGGATTTGGTTGGAGATGGCGAAGAATTTAGTGACTCTATTAATGTCAATGCTTACCGCATTATTCATGTATTGGGCTTACAAGAAGGAGAAGGCTATTGAAGTAGAGATAATGGAGGATAGGGAATAATTGAAATGCTCGCAAGAGGAGGAAGTATAGTTAGGGAGCATAAATCAGACAAGAAATATGTTGTGCATCCTAAAGAGGTTAAAAATGTTATATAGAGTAAATTTTATTGCATTAGATGGTAGAACTTATATGAATGCATCTCCACATAAAGATAGGCAACAAGCAATGGAATTTATTAATAATCTTGTAGACGGCAAAATCTCTAGATTAATTGTTGTTTATCTCGCCCCAATAGTAGGACAAGGACAGGGGTTAGGTGTTTCCTGGATGTTAGATACAAAATGGATGTTAGATACAAAATGTATAATAGCTTTTAATATACATGAGATTAAAGATGAAATTTGAAACAAAAGTAAAATTACATGGATTTTGGGCAATTTGGTGTATGGTAGTGATGTTATGCTCAACATTCTTATTGTTCTTATGTGGATTTACTTTTATAGGTTTTATATTTTTAGGCTTTTCGGCCGGTTTATATCCATACATTGATCGAGATTTTAACAATTTGCGCAAGGAGGCGATGGAATGATAGATTCAAGAAATAGATTAAAACTAGAGGATGATAGAGTTCCTAGTAATACTAATGTTCCACATGCAGAATTAAAATTTCCTTTTGCAGCATTCTTTTATGGTGGAGTGATTATGTTGATGTGGATAAGTCTTTTAACTGTATTGTTTTATCTTCTTTCTATAGGAGAGGATAGAAGTGATTTAAAGGGTATGATTTATTATTCTTCTTCAATTCTTGTCTATATATCTTCCGCATGGTTTTTACATACAAAAGTGTTTGATTAATGGCTAACTATTGTCATTATTTGGTTGGTTTATTTTATAATGATTGGGAAGTCTTATCTCATGCGGATGTGAAACACGGTTCACATTTTTGGAACTGTCGTTGCAAGTGTGGTAGTATAAGAGAGATAAGTGGTGGTGATTTAATGATTGGGCATACTAAGAAGTGTAGGGAATGTTTTTTGAAAGAGATTAATATGGACGCTAGGAGGAAGAAGGGGAAGATAAAGAGGAAGAATACTATAAATACTAAGAGAGCTTTAGCAATCTTAAGAGAGGGATGGGATATAGAATGATGGATATAACACAAGTTAATTTAGCTGAGGGGTTTAAGGAATCTAGGAGTCTTAAATATAAGAATAGAACTCCTAAGCATAGAATATCATTCAATGTATCAGAGAGTGATTTAATGGGTCTTGCCAGGAGAAAACGTGGTCAATTTAAGAATTTAATTACGCCAGAAGAGGATATAAAAAGAGTGGGAGAGGCTTTATTAGAAGCATTATTTCAAGCATATTCTCCATTCACGGTTTATAAAATGATTAGATCTGCTCGCAAGAAGAGAAAGGAAGAGTATAAAGAGGGGGTAGAGAAATATGAAAAATATATGGAGAAGACAAAATAATGGAATGTCCAAGTTGTAAAAATAAAGTATGGAAGTGTGCTAAGTGTGCTTATGAGATGGATACAAGGAGTAATATAGATCGAGTAATGTTCTTCGAGGATGCACTTAGTGGAATACGCACAAATGATGAGTTGATGATGATTGATAAGGAGAGGATAGAGGACGAGAGTCAACCTTTTGGCTATGGGATGAAGAATGGAGAGTTGATATGCTATTGTTTGATAAAGAGGGGTAAGGAGGTGTTATTGAAGTTGGCGCAAAATCAACATAGTTCGATGTATGAATCATTTGGGTCTAATAGACAGATATTAGAGTCTCGATGGGTATTGATAAAAATACCTCCTCAAGCAAAGGATTATATGGAATGGTAGAGTTAGTTTGGCATAAGGTAGAATGTAAGAAGTGTGTGGATTCAGAGAGAATTTCATGGTTTGGAGGTGAAGGAATTCATTATTTTGTATGTACTAAATGTTGGAGGGATGTGAGAACGAATAAAAAGATTCCTAATGATTTAAAGAAATTGATGCAAGAGAAATTAAAACAAAATAATAGTGATATTGGGTTATGATACAATTTAGTATTGTTATAATAATTATATTCAAAAGAAATTGATTATCCCCACGTACTACATCTATAATATTTCGTAAATAATGATACGTAAATACTAGTTTCAAATATTTCTAAAAACTATATAAGAACTAATAAAATTAATTTTTTCTGGGGGGATAAGAACATTTTTAAACTGTCATATAAGATTGTTTTCTTACATATTTGAATAATATTTTAAGTGTCATATAAATATTAACTTCTTACATATTTGAATAATATTTTAAGTGGTATGGTAATCCGTGGGTCCCTATGCGTGGACAAGTACCTATGACAGCTTAAATGCGTGTATAAGAACATTAACAAGTCAACATGAAAGGAGAATGAAAATGATGTCTTTAAGTTTAAATCTTCGTCAAAGTCTAAGATTGAGGCAGACAATAGAGCGTCGCAATTCATGCGAGAAATGTCGTCATCGGCCTCGTGCGTCGAAGAAGTGCTTTATTGCCTGTGCTGATGGTCTTTGGAACGACAGTTACTTAGTTGGAATATGGACTCGACTAGGTAACCCAGACTTGGCACTTTGTTCAGCCTTTTCTGGAGACATGAACTCTGATAAATCTGATGGTTTTTGGTATCGCAAGTATAACATGTTGGGTCAGCTTATAAGTGAAGACTGGATCTATAACGAGGAGGAGTAAAATGAACGTGAAGGCTTATTTAATGGCGCTTGGGGTGTTTACATTTATGTTGTGGATTATGATTCCATCACCGAAACATAAATCACAACCACTATGGAAAGTAGAACCAACAACACAGACACGACCAGCACCACAACCGGCAGCACGATATGTCTCGCCGGAGAGTATTGTATCTGACAATAAAGAAGATAGATCACGATTCTATGGATATGCAGATGATTTTAGTGATGATTATATCAGATACGGTGCTGAGGTAGCAAGGGAAAGAATGATGGGTAGATATAATGGCGGACCAGTACGATCTCGTGCAGAGCAAGATCTTGTGGAAGATGTTAAAAGAGGAATGCGTGAAGAGATGGATGAACAAAGAGCACGTGATCGTTTTAACTGTACGTCAAAATGTTCTGGACAATTTGGTGGTCCTTGTTGGAAGAGATGTTGGGAAATCTTTGGTCACTAAATGCGCTAAGATAAGGAGGAACAAAAACGGTTCTTTCGAAAGGAGAGGTAAGATGAAAGTATTAGTGCGTTACAATGTTGGTGCTAATGAGGTGAGAATATGTAAGTGTTCTCCGGAGGCATTTGATGAGGGTGATTACGCTCTCGGGTGCCATGAGAATGCTGATCTTGAGGAATATGTTTCTATGGCTGAGGCCATTAGAACATGGGAGTTGGCTGGTTGGTACGTTTATGTTGGTTAAATCATTAGATTGAGTATAAAGGAGGTGATATAGAATGTCCAAGACATTTGCTTCAGTGCCAGTATTTCGTCATAATGCCACCGAAGAAGAACCATGCTACTTCTGGCCTAAAGACGATCCTACACAAGAAAAACCAGATGACCTTGTGTTTCTTCGTTATCGTGCTCAAGAAGTAAAAGATGCTTATCATCTTTGGGGTGAGTATGATGAGAATGGTCACTGGGTTCGTAACGATGATCCACCAGAGCGTGTTGTATGTAATGGTGGACATGGTGTTGATGAACCATTCCATGAACCAGTACCAATGAAAACAATCTTTGAAGTTGAGGAATACGAGAACAATGAACTTGAACGGGTAGATATGTATCATTGGTGTCCTGTTTGTCGTGAATGGTTTGCACGTTAACTCTATAGCCATGGGGGAGCAAATGCTCCCCCTAACAATGAAAGGTTGGTTTGTCATGAAGCTATTTGAAAGAGGAATGAGTTGTGAAGTGGCAATTGAAGAGGACGACATTCAATTGTCTTTGTGGGGCAATAACATTGGTTGTTTCATGTTACTTACGGAAGAGTTAGGTGTAGAGAAGGATAGAGATTATTTCTTTAATCTTGAGGACTTACTAGATGAATGCAAGTACAATAACCCATTAAGGAGGATGGTTGAGATCCTTCTAGGAGGTGAGCACAAAATAACAAAAGATAATTAGAAATATGAGTGGAATTTGGGTTGATTCGATGTACACCGTATTTCGAAATCAACAACGTACTAAAAGACTGTGTAGTAGTAATGCTATACAGCGGTGGTATGTTTGTATGAACGACAATCACATGAAAGGAGAAGAAGATGGCAAATAATGATGGAATGCTTGCAGCAGCAATGCTACGAGTAGGAGATGTTTTACACGTATGGGGCAGAGATCATACTGTCACAGACATTCAAAAAGAGAACATAGAGGGTGAGTACTCCTACATCATAAGTTTGAATAATGGTGTATGGAAGAAAGCAATCGTTGTGTCCGATGACATGCAACTGTATGTAGTAAGGAGGGCCAAATGAGAGTATTGAGGTGCAGCAAGTGTGGAAGTGTATGCTTTAATCCAGCATTGACAGTATATCCTGATCAACTAGAGTTCGAGTACGAATGCAGTTTCGATGAGTGTGGTGAACTTAACTATGTCACACTCGAGGTGCGTGTTGAGCAGATCATAGATCTTCGCAATGTCAAGAAGGAGGGATAGTCATGGATGTGATGCTCTTTTCATTTTTTGTCACTTGGTGTATTTATACATGGAATCTAGCAGACAAAGATTGGTTATGAAGGAGGGACTAAGATGACTATAGTGTCGCAGGTGATTAATGGCCATTGGTTCTCTTATGAGGAGAATCTTAATGGTATGAGAGTGGTCGATGCTCTTGAGGACATAGATTTAGATGTCCTTGATGTGGAAGATCTAAAAGAAGCAGACGCACTCTTGATTGAACTTTTTAATCTTTAAATAACGTAGAGGGTGGGGCATTCAAGGCAATAGCCGCCCACCCTCGAATAATATGAAAGGAAGGAATGACATGACTATATTTGGAATCAAAGGCTCAAAGTTGAGCAGAGAGATTCTTGAGACAGTAGTTTCATCACAGGCCACTATTTTCAAGAATATGTTGGCTAGGGTAGAGGGTGGGGAAGTCATTAATCCCAAACCCAATCCTATTCACATCCGTGAGATCTTGAGCATTTATGCTCATGTGCTTGATTCAAAGAAGTATAGCGTCTCAAAAGTGGTAAATCGGATCATCGGTTTGCCGTGCTCGATTGGTGGTGAGCATATATTGCCTACTCCCTTGGTAATCGAGTTTGGGTTGGGTGCTACTCACTTCGATTACAAAGATGTGGTTGATGGTGATGACACCATAGCCGAGGTTATGGTATGTCGTCCTAAAGGTAATGCGTCACATAATCGTGCAACTGCACCGTGGAATGATATGATGAATGTGATGCGTGATCTCACCAAGAAACGGATGGACCAGGAAGATGCAATAATCTACCTGGAGACCAATTACGATTTATTTCCGGGCGGTTTAATCACCTGCCCTGGTTGGAAGGAGGGTGTAGCACCAGAGGCTAGAGTGCATGGTTGTGGCAATATTAGTTATGTGAAAGAGTTGTATCACAACTACCAATGTCCCGAGTGTACTCGAGCAGCCAAAAAGTTCCGCATGAAGGGTAAGGTTGCGGCCGGCACAGCGATCAGAACACATGTTTTGATCAATCGCTTCAAGATCAAGAAGTAGTTGATTAACCTAGGAGTGGGGAATAAACCCCACTCCATAACAAGAAGGAGTAGACTATGAAACAACATAGTATCACCTATGGGATCAGTTTTTGGGATTGTGGTCTTGTCTGGCCATATTTTGCTGTGTGGTATTTAACTTGGAAGAATGATAAATATGGTAGGTGGCTACATGATGATGTAGAGAAGTTTTATCTAACAACCGCATAGGAGGATAATATGACTGACAGACCTAAAGGCCTCGAGCGTACACGTTCTCAGTTTGACAATGTGTACAAACGAGGAAGTGGATTGGCGTGGATAGACAAAGATGATGTCTTCAATAAGACAAAATCTCATGTCTATCTTGAGATGGAGTCTGGTGAGTTGATATTCTTCAACTCACTCAAAGGTGAAGCACCAGCACAACTTGAGGAGGGTGAAGACGTGTTGGTGCTTGCGGTTGATGAGCGTGGTTGGGTATACCGCAACGCAAAGACCAATGAATACACAACCATAACCGGCATGAAAACACCAGTTGATCCATTAGTTGTGAATAATGAGCGCTATCTTCTTGCACATACCAAACGTGGTTATGTGTACTATAGCGCATTTCACAAGAAATACGTGGTAAGAGATCCTAAACCTATCCCACCATCAGAGATCAACTATGAGGATGAGAATGGTCAACATACGCTCATCCTCATGAGTGAGAAAGGGAGAGCAATAAACCTTTCCCCTGATCCTGTGGGGAAAGATTATAAGAATGTAAATTTTATTATTCCTTGGTCAAGGGATAGTGAACTTGTGCGTATGTTTGGGATAATAGGCAACCAAGCAAGTACGCCAATTCCTAAATGGTTGCTTGGTATGCTTGATCAGGATCAAGTGCGTGCGGTTAGGAGAATATGGGGTAGGTGGTTAGCCATTGAGCCATATTCTAGTTCTGGTGTGATAAAAATGAAAGGGCCAGTGATGAGATGGGGCAAAATAGAGGCCGACATCAAGTTACGTGGTTCCTCAGATGCTAAGCGTTTTAAAACGCATCGAAAAGATGATATTCAGACATCAATCGATGCTCCATCTTGGACAGTAAGGATTGCATGTAAGAAGTGTGGTTGTATTTTCTATGTACCACTCCTGGATAAGAGAGGTAATAAATATAAATACCCTGGTGGGACAGTGTGTTATAACTGTGATCCATGGGTATTTGTGATGATTCGTCCTGATCTTTTTGTGCCTATGCGTGAGGCACAAGCTCGTGTCTACGAATACAATCGTGGACTTGCCAAAAATAGTCCTAATCGCAAGGCTAAAATTAAAACTAGGGGTGTTCATACATCCTCAGGGAAAGGAGGTAAAAAAGTATCTTTGCGTGAAATAATTCTCGCAAAGTATAAGAAGGAAGGCAAGATCAAAATCATAACTGAGTAAAAGGAGGACACAATGCCTATTGTGACCAAGAATCATCCTCTCACAGTAGAGGAGATTCAGGTAATCGTCGGGGGTCTTCGCAAAAGCTTAGACGCCTATGAGACAAAACGGGCTATTGATCCGAATACTCGTCCTGCGGCGAGGGAGGAGGATCTTTGGTTGTTGCGTCTGTTCTTTAATAAGCTCCTTGGTGGGAAAACTCCCATCAAAGAGTTGGTTAAGATTGTCTCCGCATTGCCGGTAACTGTTGGATCAGTACCGACAGTGAAAGAGGCTCTTGGTGGCTATCTCGGTCTGTATTACACCGCACATAAAGGTGTGGATGTAGATACTGGTGAGGTAGTCCATGTTCCGATCACATTGTGCCGCAAAACTCCCAAGAGTGAGTGGTCAGTGTGGGATGAGGTGTTTGAGCAATTGGACGATGACCCTGCTTCTCATGGCTATGTCATTGAGAAGACAGATGGTGCTGGCTTTATCAATTGCCCTGGTTGGAGTGAGACTGAGGTCACTCGTAGGGGCGATGATGTAGTCAAGGTGGTGGTGACAAAACATCATGCTTGTTCGTCCATTCGGATGGCTGGCACGGTGAAGAAGCCACTATTTGCTTCTGAGGCTTGGCATGCGTGGAGATGTCCTGAGTGCAAGGGTGCGATGGATATCTTCAGTCGTAAGGCTAAGAGCAGAGGCATTAGCATTAACCGAGCCATTCGTGTAAGTATTCTTCGCAAGAAGATCAAGCTTAGCGATTGAAGGTTAACATTTACTGTAGGTGCGTTGTGCCGTAAACTCTCCTAGAAAGGGGAACATATGAGCAGCTGGCTCACTTGGATCAATGTTGACAACGATCACTGCATATTAATATGCCACAGGTGTATATGATGTACATTAAGTGATAATGTATCAATATCTCCTTCCTTATGTCCATATATCTAATATGCCACAGGCATCTTGCATTAGCCGTCTTGATTTAACATATTTGCTGTTGCGTGTGGGCGTGTCGATTTATGCCCTTGCGCAACCGTGTCGCCCCGTGTTAAAACGGGGGGAGCGGGGCCGGGGCGCGCGCGGGGGACGCGCCATGGAGATACAACACGGAGACACAACAAGCGAATGCGCTGACTCCCACAACAAAAATTCAAAAGGAGAGTGTGAAATGGCCAGTGTACAGACAAAGAAGGTTGAAGTTCCTAATGAGATCGTGCAACTCTGCAACGATCAGTTGAAGAAGGCTGAGACATGGCCGTCAAAGCTTACAGGTCAAGTGGCATACTATGAGGTCGCAAAGAAGATCCTCACTACAATACGAGACGGCGGAGGATTGACAGACGTGCAGTCAATCATCAAGACCTCGAGTATTCCATTCTCATTCTCGCAGATCGGAGCATGGATGCCTCGAGAATTGCATCGTCACATCGGGAGATTGGTAGACGAGGAGATTTTCATCGTGAAGACAAGCGGCTTCAGGGTTGGAGAGCCGAGGGTGTACAGAGAAGCCGCAGAGCTTGAGGCTGAAGGCAAGAAGGTGGACTGGGATAACACGATGCCTGGAACGTTCGCACGTTGCATGCGGTGCGATTCGATATATGCAACAAAGGAACCTGCCCATCAAGCATATTGCAATGCTTGTGAGAGTGAGAGACTGAGAGCCAAGGGCGGACGTGGAGGAACAACCGTGGCACGCTCCAAGCTCCCGGCTGATGCGAAGAGGCTCATTGCAATAGGTGGGAACATCATAAGGCTACGAGCCACGGATGAGAAAAAGGCATCCGCAATGCTGGTACTCCTGAATGAGGAACGTGCGAAGATCAAGAAGGGTGCACTCACAATGGAAGACGTGAAGAAGTTTAAGAGCGTAGCCGAACTCATCAACTAATCACACTACAAATCGCCAATTGGGGTAGGGACGACACACCTACCCCAAAAATTTGTATATCAAAGTCAATAAATGTGAATGTAGGAAAGGTGGAACTATGACATTCAAACCCAGGCATGTAATAATGGATAAACCTGGAATACGAGGACCTAAGAAGGCAGTACCTAAAAATGCTATAATTCAACAACCTACAATACAACAATCCGGTGATGAAGCATGCTGTAACTGTAAACATGGTGATCCTAAACTTCGTCACCCAATAATCTGCAATGTAATAGGACACTATGTCGCACGCAAGTACTGGTGTCCAGATCACACAAGGAGGTAGAATGCCGATACGTAGCATAGAACTACACAAGGATGCAAAACGTGTGGATATTGATCTTTATAACATTCCGACTGGTCTACGTGGATTGATTCGCATTCACATAAATGGACTGGTGGAACTTGATATAGAAGGACATAAGATTCAATACACCACAAACATAGAACGTTTAATTGACTATATTGTGGATTCACACACCACAGAGGAGGACACCGCATGAATAGAGAAGAGATAGAGATAAGAGTGGATAAGTTCATTGAGTTACTCCTTGATGATCAAATTGCAAGAATAAAGTTGAAGAGTTTTAAAACCACAATTACCAAAGCCTCGCTCAATGATGATCCAGCACAGAGAGAACTTATGATTGCAACTGTGGAGGAAAACCGACCATTTACCGTCATGGTAGTTTGAAGGAGATAAAAGAGAAAAAAGTTTTTAGGTAAAATAACATGAATCGAGTATGTGGGGGAGAATACTTACGAAACGATAAGTTTCAAAAAAACACCGAAACTTCTCCCCCTACTCCAGAAATGATTATATGATAAAAGAAAGAAAAGAGGAAGAAAACTGTATCAAAACTGGATAAGTTGGCTTAGTACAGTAAATATGGAAACCAAACATAAGACACTAAAATTTTGGTCTAATACTCAAGCAATAGATACATTCTTTAATCACTATTAAACTGTCATATGCGTATTACATTTTAATACAGGGATATATACAATATTCTACCTGTTCACTTAAGTATATATCCCACTATTAAGCTGTCATATGTATGTGATATAATGTAAACACGTAATGATGTACAAACATAATATTGAACATGTATTATACTATTAAGCTGTCATATAAGAGTGTGTAAACATGGATAATTTTCCTTTTATTCAAGACAAACTTCATTTTGAGCACTTTTGCATTGCTCTACAAAAGAGTATAATTGATGTTATGCCTGAAATATCAAAATCACAGATGCTTGGGCTAATGACTGATTTTATGTGGCATATTGGTAGTATGCTAAATAAAACATATTATGAAGCAGGGTTATATATTAGCGAAAATATTGAACATCGTGCACCACCCAGAATAACACAACATGAATTTGACATTATTACTAATGCAATTGATGCATTAAGTAAAATAAAAAATATTAATGAATTTCAAACACGCAAGATATCAGACATAATGTATGATGTATATCAAATATCAAGAGCACATCATGCAGCAATGCATTAACATAAAAGGAGTATATTATGAGCAAAATGCGTGTAATAATCGATTTTGAGGGTACAGATGATGTTCTTAATGCAATGCGCATTGCATTATCTAAGAGTGATAATATGGTTTTAACATCACATTTTGAAGACATTATCATAAATTATGCAGATGATATGGTTTATCAAATAGATTCACATATTAATATAATACAAACAAGTGCACATGATATTAATGATGGTGAATTAATGTATCTAATTGCACAAATGGATTGGATTATTAAATATGCTGATAAGGAATATATGGATAATGATGTACTATTACCACTACGGCATAATATCAAACAAACAATTGAGATGCTGCAAAATGCTACACAATTATTAATACATAAGATTTACAATCATATAATAGATAATTATTTAAGAAAAATATAAAGACGAATTATTAAAAGATATTGATAAGATATTGATAAGATATTAATAGTATAAGAACTATACAATTAAAAATAATATTAAAAGTATATTAATAAAGAATTAAATAAGTAAGAAATTATATAAACCTAATGTATAAGTAAAAACTATTTACATTCTTACTAGTACAATTCTAGTGTATAAGAAAAAACTATTTAATCTCTTACTAGTACAATTCCAGTGTATAAGACAACCGACCCAAATCCTGACTAGTGGAATTGGAATGGAAGGATCAATGTATAGGATAAATAGTGTATGGGATACACAAACACCTATATACTCAAAAACACAATGTACTATATATATGTGTGAGGCCCGGATATTCTCTCTCTTACTAATATTCAGACACCCATTACTGGGGTAATACGTGAACTACTATAAAAACTTACTAGTATCATTTTCTTTTCCGAGCATGAAAGATGTATACATCTTTCAGAGAGAGCGTTATGGATATAACTAATACAAACCATAGTAGTACGTCATCTACTGATTCATTAATAACATACAAAGCATGTATTGGATGCGGCTATTGTTGCATGAAATCTCCATGTGCAGTATCTTTATTTGCTAAGTACTGGAAGAATGGTAGTTGTCAAGCACTAAAATGGAATGGTAAGAGATACGTATGCCTATACATAATCGATGCCAAAGAGATCAAAAGAACTGAGAGAGAGTTCGACTTAGCAATCGGGGCCGGATGTTGTTCTAGTATGAATACATGGCGGAACGAAGTTAAGAATAGGGATGATGAAGACATAACATTAGCCTACTGGAGGGAGGATTAAATGACTAGGATATAAGCGCTCTTGACAATATCTAGAAAATAACTACTGGGGTGGTACTTGGATTACTATAAATAATTACTAATATTATTCTTATGATGCCCATTATAAAAATATACTTTTCTCCGAGAGCGATATAATGTCAGACAATATAAACCATAGTAGTATATACTACCAAAAGGAGAAACAAAATGTCTAAGATCAACGATCTAACAATTCAAATCCGTAGAGAATGTGGAATTTGGGCAACGTATAAAGTAGATTATATAATGCATAAAGTGTCCCTAGGAATTTGTACACCAGGAATGCCGGTCGATGCAGACGTAAGTAAAGATAGAATTATCGAATATTCATTTGATTCTGAGACAAAGGCCTATTGGTATTTGAAGAGATTCTTAGATGGACATAAAGCACATGACTAATGGAGGTCTAAAATGTCTATGACGAAAGTCGATTGGGCTTTCTTACATCAAGGAGACTGCATTTACTTCAAGGGCGTGGAAGATGGATGGACGAAGTTCTTTGGTCCATACTTCATCACGGATCACGAAAACAAGATTCTCGAGAATCTTGATGGTGCAAAGATCGAGGTTCCACTTGGAAACGAAAATCAATATTACATAGACTGGCCATCATAGGATATTAATATCCTAACCTAAAAAGGAGATTTAATAATGTCCATAGATCGAGAAGTAATTGTATTTTTTGGTTTTCAGATAAATAGAAGTTTAGTTCCAGAGGAACCAGAAAATGATGAAGAACTTCCTCTACTAAATGATCTTTACGTGGACGAATTCAAACGATTTAATAATATTATCAGCGACCATGGATGCGGGTATATTGATTATTATGGTTATAATTATGATAAATTGGCTATAGGTATCTCTGAGAGCGTACAAAACATTACCTTCGACGACGATGACGACGTAATTATTCTAAAAGATGAACAACTTAAAATGATGGAAGTGTGGAAGATAGATCTTAAAGAAATGTGTGAAGAGCTAGGACTTGAAATTAAAGCTTTCTCCTGGCATATAGTATTATCAATATTTTAGGGGGCTAGAGAATTACAAAATGACAATCAATACTTTTGATCTTAAAGAATTAATATATGAAGGTCAACAATATCTAAATATTGAAAAAGAATTGGGGCCTTTACTAAAAAAGGAATCTATTACACTTGATGAGAGGCTCCATTATAAAAACATGATTAATCTACGAGACAAATATAACAATATAATTTTAAAATTGTGTAAAAATATTATAAAGGAGAACAACGATGAAATGCCCAAGTTGTAGTGCCGAAACAAAGCCGTGGGCGGAATATTATTGCCAAGAATGTAGTCACGAGTGGACTGGAGATTGTGTTGATCCCGCCGAATTGCTGGAGTTGATAGAGAAGGCGGAAAACAACGAGCCACTGGATTTACCGCCTATAGGTAGGGCTATTTATCGAGAGGGTGTCATTTGGACTACAG
>WSSedB2CaDRAFT_1000008_pt1 | contig 18335 bp, 27 predicted proteins | sample WetSurSB2Cattail_FD_9461 | JGI IMG/M metagenome (IMG submission 9461)
TCATTGAGTTCGTTAACACTCTTGAAGAGGATCTTGCCCGCCGTGACCTTACGATCAATGCTATGGCATTCTGTGAGCAAACAGGGGATGTTATTGATCCACATGAAGGTCAAAGAGATCTCCGAAAAAGAATCATTCGATTTGTCGGAGATCCGGAAGACAGGATCTATGAAGATCCCAATCGAATCATTCGTGCTTGCAGGTTCCTCGCAAAGATTGAAGGGTCATTTGATTGTAATACCTTTGAAGTATTAAGTAAATACTCCCATTTCGTTCGTGATAATATCGCAAGGGAAAGGATTCGCCTTGAAATATTAAAGGCACTAGAACTCCCCAAACCTTCCTTGTTCTTTATGGCTCTATTTGATATTGGAGCCCTTCAATACATTTTCCCTAGTATGGTTCCATGTGCTGCACATGTACATGGAAAGCATCATCGTGAAGATATCTTCACTCATTTGATGATTTGCGGTGACCAAATTTCTCCGTCCAAACCACTGGTTCGACTTGCTGGATATCTTCATGATATGGGAAAACCTATCTCACATACTAAAGATGGGAAGTTTATTGGGCATGAATTAGAGAGTGCCGATCTTGCAAATAAGGAACTTCGCAAGTTAAGGTTTTCAACTGAAGAAGTAGAGAAAGTTGTTAACCTAATTTTATGTCATATGCATCCCGTTAAAGATGCAAGTAAGAAATCAATTCGAAAACTGCTTGCAAAGTTAACGGAATGTGAAGTGGACTTCCGTGATTTTGTTCGGCTACGCATCGCGGATCGTAAAGCAAACCTTGCAAAGCCCGATTTAAAATTCAGTGACGTTCTAAGCCTCTATAGAAAATTCCATGAAGCCATAAACGTTAAACCCGTTTTTAGCATTAAAAGTTTGGCTGTTAATGGTAAAGATGTAATGGACGTTATGCATATTGCACCTGGCCCTGAGATTGGGCGTTATCTTAAACAACTGTTTGAGTACGTCCTTGAGATGGGCCCGGAGTATAACGATCGGGATCTTCTGTTGGAATTTCTTCGCGGACTTAAATGACATTCATTTTAGTTGACCCGGCTCAAGATGAGTGCATGGTTTTTAAATCCAGGAAAGGGATGTCGAACTGGATATCAGCACACTACTTAGATGAGGATGAGTTGGTCGATTGGTTTTACTTTAAAGTACCGGATGACTTTTGTATCCCAGTAAGATATTTAAATAATTCTTGTTACGTTACGGGAGCAATTTCAAACATGGGTTATAATACCTATAGGTTAACTGATGATGAGTAGCGTCGTTCTTCATTTGGCTAAACGAGGTTTAATTAAACCTCCACCGTATGCTACTGAAACTCAATACGAAGTAATGACTGGTAGTATCGCTTATGGTGTTAGCTGTGACGTATCAGATATGGATATTGTCGGCTTTTGTGTTCCATCTAAGGAAGTCGTGTTTCCTCATTTAGCGGGGCAGATTTTTCGTTTTGGAAAAGAGAAAGCCCACTTCGATCAGTTTCAACAACATCATATTGGAGATCCCGAACACGATCGAATTTATGACATTACTGTCTATAACATCGTGAGATTCTTCCATCTATGTATGGAGAATAATCCTAATATGGTGGATGCTCTTTTTGTACCGCAACGTTGTATTCTACATATTACCAAGATTGGGAATATCGTTCGAGATCATCGCCGAGAGTTCCTGCATAAAGGAGCGTGGCATCGCTTTAAGGGCTACGCATATTCCCAGTTACATAAAATTCGTACTAAGAATCCGGAAGGAAAACGAAAAGAGATCGTTGAGAAGTTTGGCTTTGATGTTAAGTTTGCTTATCATGTAGTCCGGTTGCTTGATGAAGTCGAGCAAATTCTCGAAACTGGAGATCTTGATCTCGAGCGTTGTCGTGAACATTGCAAAGCAATTCGCGCCGGCGAAGTTTCTTTAGCTGAAATTGAGGAGCATTTTTCGATCAAGGAAAAAGCCCTAGAAGAGGTTTATCATAAATCAACTCTTCCTTATAGCCCTGATGAGGAAAAAATTAAAACTTTATTGCTCGCTTGTCTTGAAGAGTTCTACGGTAGTCTTGATAAGTGCGTTATTCATCATGTGGATTCAGAAAGTATCTTATCGGATCTTGAAAATCTAATCGCAAAGTATAGGAGATAATTGTGCATAAAATTGATTGGTCTCTTTTAATTTATGAGCCTTACAAAACTGATTATGAAATGCTGCTCGATCTTTATGACAAGGATCATAAAGATTGGTCTATGGAAAAGATTGCAGCACACCTAGGCGTTAATAAGTTTACAGTAAAACGCAGACTTCTTGAACTCGGAATTACGATTAAAGGAAGAGGCGGGAGGCGCAAGGAAATTACGTCCTAACTTTGCCATCTTATTTATTCCCTTTTTTAAATCATTTCAAACCAATTAAAATAAAAGTAATAAAGAGATATTCATGAGGGAAACTTAATGAGCGATGAATCCTTTGATGACGATGTTTATAAAGTAATGGAAATGGTCCTCGGCGATTACTTATTTGTTTATTTAGAGGGTCTTGAAGATCAAATGTTGAACGGGGATATTACTCCTGAAGAACAGTTGAATCGCTCCATTAGTTTCTCTTCAGGATGTAAAAAGATTTGTGAAGCATTTGGGTTAAAAGCAGATGTTCTAGATGTCGATAAATTACTAGCGGCTGACTATCTTTGTGACTACTTCGCGAAGGAGGATGTTGATGCCGGACGAAAAGATAGTTGTTGAGAATCCCGAAAAGGATTTGGGAACTGAATATTGTGAATATTGCGAACAAAATTATCCGGTTAAAGTTCGCATTGTTTCCAATTTAGATGCTGGAGTACACCTTCAAATATCGGGTTATCATATTCACATGAGTATGAATGGTGAACCGATTCCTTTAGCTCCCCGCCTTATTCGAATTGAAGATTTGAACGACTTTCGTGATATTGGCAAACTTCTTAAATCGGAAATAACTCGAGTCTCTTATGAAGTAGAGGCGCGTGACTCAGCTCGTGCAGCTCAAGAAGCTGAAGAAGAAGTGTGCGCAATTTGCGGAGGCGGAATAGAGCCTGAGGCTGCATGATGTCTCGTTATATGTATCGTCGTCGTGGTCGTACACGTAAACCTAAACCATTACCTAATAGCTGGTTTGAATTTTATTTAATTACGTGTCAACACTGTAAGGAATCCGTCTTCGTAAGGGCGTCAGAACTTTGGGGAATCTTTGGAAAAACTTTTGAATGCAATCTTTGTCACGGCGTTATTAGAGTTTATAAACGAACTCATTCGTTCGATGATAAATGCAAGACCTGTGAGAAGCTAGTTGTATGCATGGCTACTCCAGTAATGCAAGTAGGTACTGGAACTAATATAAAGAAGCGCTCTTATATTGACGAAGCTACTAAAAATCGTGTCATGATTAGTAGGCACGATACCTGCTAGGGGGAATCGATGAAGAAGGAAGAGAAGCTTATTCTTTGGCTAAGTGAAGTAGGAGTATCTGATGGTAGTCTGGTTGGGGGAAAAAATTCATCCCTTGGTGAAATGTATCAAAACCTCTCGCAACTTGGAATCTCAGTACCTCCTGGCTTCGCTGTCACTGTTAAAGCTTATCAAGACTTCATAGAGTACAATAAGCTAAAGGATAAAATCATCGAGGCAATGAAAGGGTTAGATCCTAACAATCTGATGGATCTTGCCCGCCGCGGAACGATGATTCGACAATTAATATTGGAGTCGAAGCTTCCCGAAAGTATAGTCGCAGAAGTTACAGAAGCTTATAAACAGCTGAGTACTCAGTGCGGCTCGAAAGAGTTAGATGTAGCCGTACGATCATCCGCGACAACTGAGGATCTTGTTGATGCATCCTTTGCGGGTCAACAAGAAACCTACTTAAATATTCGCGGGTTAAGTGATCTCCTTGATGCGATTAAAAAATGTTTCGCATCACTGTTTACAAACCGCGCAATCAGTTACCGCTTCAATAAAGATTTCGATCAAGTCAACATCTTCATTTCAGTGGCAGTTCAGCAAATGATTCGCTCGGATTCTGCGAGCTCGGGCGTTATCTTCACCATCGACACCGAGACGGGTTTTCAAGATACCATCCTTCTTACTGCAGGATATGGTTTAGGGGAAGCTATTGTTCAAGGTCAAGTCACGCCCGATGAGTACTACGTCTACAAGCCGTTTCTCAAAGACGGTTTCGAATTACCTATCATTAGTAAGAAGGCTGGTAATTTACACTCTAAACTCATCTATTCGAAAAGTAAGACTGATCCTGTAAAGATGGTTGACGTACCTCAGAGTGATCGTGAAAAGTTTGTATTGACGGATTCTGAGATCATCGAGCTCGCGCGGTACGCTTCTCTCATTGAAGATCACTATACAACTTTAGCAGGTACTCATAGGCCGATGGATATTGAGTGGGCTAAGGATGGGGATGGGGTTAAGGTCGGAACAGGCAAAATATTTATAATCCAGGCCCGGCCTGAGACCGTCCAATCGCAGCGAGACTTTAACGTAATTGAGAGTTACGTTCTAGAACATGCAGGACGCGAACTACTCAAAGGTCAAGCTATAGGTAATAAGATTGGAAAAGGGAGAGTTAACATTATATTATCGCCGTCACAGATCAGCAACTTCGATGAAGGTGCAGTTTTAGTTACCGATATGACAGATCCTGATTGGGAGCCGATCATGCGTAAAGCGTCCGCGATTGTTACAAACCGCGGCGGTAGAACTTGCCATGCTGCGATTGTCTCTCGAGAGATAGGTATTCCATGTGTAATTGGAACAGAGACTGCTACTAAACGTTTAGAATATGGACGGCGAGTAACTGTCGATTGTTCCCAAGGTGAAATTGGAATTGTGTATGATCAGTTCATTCCATTTAAAATCAAAAAAGTAAAAGTCTCAGATCTTCAATCAACTCGAACCCAAGTAACCGTAAATCTTGGAAACCCTGAAGCCGCGTTTATGCTCGGACAAATCCCAAATGATGGAGTTGGTCTTGCAGCTATGGAATCCATCGTCAACAATTTTGTCGCAGTTCACCCTTATATCATATTAAATTACGGCGCGTATGATAAGTGGATGCAAAATATTATAAATGAAGATTCAGACACGGCTCGTAAGATGATGCGTCACGTCCGATCGAGACATATCGCGTCTTACAGACAAATTCAAAATGAGACGTTGGTCTACTCTGATAAGCTTAATTATTTGACCGATCGTCTTACCTTCGGAGTTGCTCGTATCGCTGCAAGTTTTTATCCTAAAGATGTTATAATTAAGTTAACGGATCCTGAAGCAAATGGGTTCTTAATGACATCTTTAGGGAGTGACTTACTCGCTACACATGCAGCATTCAAGAAAAAGAAATCAACATTTGATCTTGAATGTCAAGTCATTAAGAAAGTCCGCAGTGAAATGAAATTTCGGAATGTGAAGATCTTACTTCCACATATGGATGATCCTGAAAAGGTGGATAGGTGCTTGATTGAATTAGATAAATATAATCTTCGTCGAGGTAAAGATGGACTTGAAATTCTAGCCACGGTATCTGTTAATTCAACAATCGAGGAATCCATGATTGAAAAGTTTGATGGCTTTTCATTTATATTACTTGATGAGTTAACGGATGCGACTCGCGAGCTTATGAGGCAGATCTTCCAGACAATTAAAAAACATGGTCGGAAGATTGGTTTCCATAGTCAAGCATTTGACGATTTTAAAACGTTTGCGCCCGAATTAATTGACATGGGCGTTGATTCGATTTGCCTTTTCCCTGAGTCGTTAATTCCAGCAAAGCTTGCAGTCGCTCAAAAGGAGAAAGAGTTAAATTGGACTTCTTAAAGTGTTAACTCCACACGATGTATTGCATCACAATGGAGGCTGTCCCGCTTGTGATAGTGAGACAGGCTTGCAAGTTGATTTCACGAACATTTGTAGTGTAGGTGGATTTTTATGGTGCGTAGGGATTATTTGTCATGAATGTCAAGGTAGATGGGTTATCTCATATCAATGTAATCGAGGTATCTGTCAGTCAGAAGTTGAATGCTTGGCATTTAAACACATCATTAAAATTCCCTGGTACTACAAGTATTTAAATTCTGTACGAGCCCGTAAGCTATTAGCGAGGAGGTTAAAAAAATTCGCGGGTAAATAAACTAAAGAGTTTCCCTGCATTCTAAAAGGAAATGCCGTATGGGAAGCTATGGGAGGATCCGATGTTGAACACCCCCTTAGCCGTACTATTGGCTACAACAATTATCTTATGTCCCGTAACAAGTTCGTCAAGTTCACAATTAAGATTAACATATCCACAGCAACGACTATCAAGTCATGAGCTTACAGATAAGATGCTTAAATGCATGGTAAAGTACGGAAAGATATTCGGAGTAAAGCCTGAAGTCATCCTTGCCGTAGCAAAATGGGAAGGTCAAGATTTAAAGGATGGCATAATTCGTGTCGGCCCCATAGGTCAAGGAACTTATGTAGCACCGATGGGAATTTACTGGGGCTTTGGTGTCGCGCCATATAACTGGAATATTTATGATCCTGAAACTAACGTAATGGTAGGTGCTCGAGTTTTACATGGGAATCTACTAAAGCGACTCAAGAAATATAATACCAAGTATACTTCAGGCTATGGGAATGGTATTATAGCCCTTGCTCGGCAATATGAAGATGCGAAGGTATTTAGTCGTAATGATAACGGCGTGATGTTTAAATATTCTCTCGCGCATTATGCAGCGACTAAGAAAAGAAAATAAGTCTTGCACATCTGATTGAAGCATGATATAATTAAATTAATACTTACAACGTCAATCTTGAAGGAGAGATACGTGAGCTGGTTATTCATTTTGTTTTTGCTCATTATCTTTATCTATAACGAATGGAGGATTAAAAAAGGATGAGACTCAAAGCGCTAGAAACTGAGGACGGTAAGTTTAAGATCGTTAACCCCACTATTGCAGTTGGGGATGAGTTAACTGATCTAACAACTGCGTCCGTAATGACTCTCAAGAATACTGAGGGTGAAGAATTTCAAAAGGAGTGCATGTGGGTAAAGGCAACTTTATCCCAGATCAGCTTTGCGTGCCCTACGGAGCTGATCGACAAAGAGGAGTAGAGTTCGAACCTGTAATTTTAGTTGACTACTTTGGGTTCGATTTCCTATGTGGTGGTTGCACTCTTCAAAGAACAGTAAAACTTTGTACATACTTTGACAGGTGCGTTAGAGCTAAAGTATCTTCAAGATATCACACCTGTCAAAGTATGTGCGTCTATGCAACTGAATGTGCTTTGAAAGGAAAGTGCGGAGTGTTGGAAAAGAAAATTATAATATTGGAGGAGGTGGCGTTAGATGACATTTAAGTGTGAAGAAAATTTACGAATCATTGAACAGTTTTATTCTATTCAAGGTGAATCAACATACGCGGGAATGCCGTGTCATTTTATTAGACTGCACGGTTGTAATTTGAGGTGTGATTATTGTGACACCCCCTATGCATACGGTGAAGGCGTCCAGTTTAATCTCGCGTCTGCTGCAGATATCATTAAGGCTTATATGGAGAACATCCCGAGACTCGTTGAGTTCACTGGAGGTGAACCTCTTCTACAAATGGATCCGTTGACTGAAGTTTGCCGTGAGTTAATCAAGTATAGTACAGTTCTTATTGAGACTAATGGCTCCATTGATATTTCCCCATTTAAGATGGCTCCAGCTGAACTTGTTTTAGTTATGGATGTTAAAACGCCATCATCAAAAATGGAATCAAAGATTTGTTATGATAACTTTAAGCACTTGAGGCCAGTCGATGAAGTAAAATTCGTCGTTGGAACTTATGAAGACTTTCAGTTTGCCAAGCAAATTATAGAAACATTTAATTTACAAACGCGATGTAAGCCCATGTGCTCGCCAGTCTTTGGGATGATCGAACTTCCAGATCTTGCGAGCTGGGTATTAAATGAAACCCCATATATGAGAATGCAGGTACAACTGCATAAAATCATTTGGGATCCTAAGATGAGAGGTGTTTAAAATGTCTTGTAAAGTTGAAGATGCGTTAAAGTGGTACTGCGAAGACTGTGGAGATGATATCGGCCTGACAATTGAGCATGATAAGCATGCTGATATCGGCGGCTTTACCTTGAATGGTTTTCATATCCATTTTGGAGGGGAGATTGTAGAGCTCCCCGAGATGTACATCAGTATTAACGACATGAATGACTTCAGAGCTTTCGCGGAAGTGATGCGCGCCGTCCGCGAGAACGTGCAAGAAAACGAGTAAGCCGCATGGCATTTGCAAAAGATCAAACGCTGACGTTGCGTCGGTTGAACGTGATGCTGCTCCAAGAGCACCCGTTCTATGGTCATATTATGGCAAGCTGCCGCTGGGATCAGAATAATGAGATGCCGGCGGTAGCAGGCTTAAAGGTTAACACCGATTATCTAACAATCCTTATTGGAGACCCTTTCTTCAAAATGGATTTTAATGATCAGCGTTTCGCGGTAATGCACGAGCTATTACACTTCTTATTTCAACATCCGATGCGTATGAATAAGATGTGTGATATGATCAAAAACATTGCCGCTGATCTTGCGGTTAATAGTTATATCGCTCAAAGTTCGCGAATTCAAAAAAGCGATCACTGTCTGTACCCCAAGCAGTTTAATCTCCCTGACAATCGTACGTACGAGTTCTATCTTAAAGAGCTGAATAAGATGGCTCAAAAGAATAAGCTCAAACTTCCTGGTGAAGGTAAGGGGGGTAGTGGTGGAGGTAAAGATAAGGAAAAAAGTGAAAGCGGTAAGGGTGGCGAACATTATTGGGTGATCGATGGTACTCCTGAAGAAGCTTCTGAGCTCGCCCGTCGAATTTTTAATGTTGCGAAGTCTGTCGGTACCGTTCCTAATGGAGCTCTTCGCGATTTATATGAAGCGGAAGCTAAGATTTGTTGGGAAGAATTGCTCATTCAAGCTTCGCAAAGTTCAGAGATGTCCGAAGAGTGGCGTTTTACTAAACGACATTATTCTCGGAGATATCATACGATTCCTGGCGTTGTCCATGAATACCATGGCGAGATGAAAATATGTGTCGATACTTCAGGCTCAATGGGTGCTAAGGAAATCGGTGCATGTTTTAGCGTCGTGGATAAAATGGATGGTTTAGGATACAATATTGACGTCTTTGAGTTTGATGCTGAATTTCAGCGTGAGTATAAGTATGAAGGTATTCCACCCAAAGTTAAAGGTGGGGGTGGGACTTGTATTTTATCAACCTTTAAGCATATTGCGGAAGAGCATCCCGATACAACTCAAGTGTTTGTTTTCACTGATGGCATGATTTTCGATCTAGACTCGGCGAAAGCAATTGCTGATGAGCAGGGTTGGGAAGTCGTATTCATTCTGACCGCCGATTATGATACACCGTTCGGTCAAAAAATCGTCATGGATATTGAAGGTGATATCGATGGCATGTAAAGGAGGAACTTCATGGCAGAGGTAACACTGAAAGAAGCGGTAGAGCTGCTTGAGTTCATGTCGCAAGAGGAGCCGAGATTAGTAACGGCTTGCCTCGAAGGCGCAGCTGGGCTTGGGAAATCCTCGGTTGGAAAACAGTTCGCCGCGAAGATGGGCTATCCAATAGTCTTTGTTAACACGGCCGCCGTGTTAACCGAGCCGGGTGATATCTTAGGCCTTCCGACTGAGAAGGATGGTGTGACTCACTACGCGCCACCATTTTGGGCCTTTGAGTGTCAACGGCTTGCGGAGGATCCTCAAGTCAAGAAAATCGTTCTGATGTTTGACGATTTCTCCCGGGTGCCCGCTCAGATTCTACAGTCGATGATGTCGATCTTCCTCGACCGAAAAATTGGCGCGACGAGCTTGCCGGATAAAGTTTTCATCTTGCTTACCGGTAACCCTGCCAAGAAGAAAGAATATGCCACCCGAGCTTTGGATAAAGCTCAGCAAGAACGCATTCAGGTTATTAACGTTCGTTTTGATCTGGAAGCGTTCATGATGTATGCCAATGCTCATGAATTCAATCCTGAATGGCTCGCTTTCTGCGCTGCCTATAATGAGAACTTTGCGGATGATGGGAAGAAGGGCGCCGCGATGTCACCCCGTACCGCTGAGTTCGCTTCTCAGGCTTTAAACACCATCAAGAAGAAAGGATACCCGCTCGATCATCGTATCGCGAAGACACGACTCGATTCGATCGTCGGTGAATCCATTCGCGAGTCTTTCATCGTCTGCTTGAAACATCAGCAGGACATCATCGGGCCGGAAAAGATCCTTGAAGGTACTTATGAAGATAAGGCCTTTAACGAGATGATGAAGCGCCCCGATCTCATGTATTTGACTTACACTCGGCTCGCCTGCGAGCTTACCAAGCTCGCTAATAGCGATAAAATTCCGGCAGTAGGGATGAAGAACCTACGCCGGTTTATTATGCGGGTTGAACGGGATGAGATGAACTTTCTCTTCCTGAACATCATCCCGCAGAAAGTCTCCAAGACGATTCTCGATGGCGATACGTTTACCATAATGCGTTCACGCCTCTGGGGAAATTAAAAGAGCAGGTGCAACTAATGGGGGGAGGTTCGCCTCCCCTTCAATGTCGAGGGGTAGCTCAGTCTGGTAGAGCGTTCGAGAGGAACCTAGTCATGACCCATTTAGTAGTGGTTCTGATCAAACCGCGAAACATGATCCGTATGGCTAGTCTTACATTCGAAAAGTCCAAGGTTCAAATCCTTGCCCCTTGACCACTGATTATGAAACCATATAGAAAATTTGGAAGTTGGATCCAAGTCAGATGGAAAGAAAAACTTGGCCTACCAGAATGCCCTTATCTTTATCGTTGGACATTTATATTATTTGGATACTCAATTAGATTACATCATTGGATTAAATCAGATGATCGTAGATTCTTTCATGACCATTCGTGTGACTTAATCTCCATGGTTATAAAAGGAAAGTATAAAAATGTAATTCAAGAAGGACCTCATAATACTGTAGTATATGATGTTACGGCTTGGCATCCAAGAATGATGAAAGCCAAGCAAAGACACTATTTAGATATTCCGAAAGAAGGGGCGTGGACAATCATCATATGCAGTAGACCTTACCATAAGTGGGGTTTTTATGTGAACAATCATAAGTGGAGACCGCTTAGATATTTTCACAAGTATGGGATAATTCAAACAGCTGATTACCAATAGGATTATTTAAATGAAAGATAAAGTAAAAGAAGTGCATAAGGATCTTATTAATAAAAAGATGCCCCACATCATCGCCTTCTTAGAGGATGATACTGTTACTGTTATTATTGCAGGCAATACAAAAAATAGAATGGATTTGCTAGACGCGATAATGGCAGATAAAGATTGGAAGAAAAATGTAGAGGACGTGGAAAAATGATTCCAAAAATCCCAATTTTGATTCCAACTTTGCACCATTATTTAATCCCTTTTTTATGGCAATTAAACCAAATAAAATAAAAATAAAACAATAATAAAGCAGAAGGTATCCATCGTGTCATATACAGTATGTTCCGCGTGTAAGGTAACGTTGAGATGTATCAAGAATGAAAAAGTCGTAAGGTTTGGTGGAGCCGAAATTAAATGGGGTGATGAATATCAATGCCCTGGTTGCGGCATAAAAGTAATATTAGGGTTTGGCGGTCCAGTAATGCCCGAGCATCCTGACTATAAAGTATTTGAGAATGAAGTTGAAGTTGAGGCATCTTACTATTAAGGAAGAACTTATGAAAGCCAAGAAGAAATCACACGCGCAAAATATCCTTAATAGTATCCGCGGGCAATACATTCTCTCACAGGCATTGTGTATTGCAGTGAAAGTCTTGCGAAAACAGCCCAAACAATTTCGTGAAGTAAATAACATTGCAGATATGGAACTGCTCATCGAGCAGATCTATCCCATTTATAGAGCAATCGAACGAACACAGGAGATGGCAAAAGATGCAAACAAAAACACAAGTACTTGAGAATAACGTTCCAGTTCAAGAAACTGTCATAGAGACTGCTCCTCACTCTTTAGAGCTGAGCTGTAATGCAAAAGGTCAATATAGCTGGTCAATCAAGGTTTACTTTAAAGATCAGGACAAAGAGCAAATCGTCGGAATTATTGCTAAGCTCAACGATGGGATGCTTCAAAAGTTTCCTAACATTGATGACACTGCAAAGTTGGCCGAGCTTGATAAGAAGGCCAAGAAGTAATGCTGTGTCAGAAATGCAATCAGCGTGAAGCTACAATTATTTGGGCTGCCGCTGGGATAATGGATTACATTCATGGCATGTCTCAACTATGGTGCGCTCGTTGCGTCTTAGAAGAGCAATTAAGGTATGCTGAAAAGTGTGCTGAGAATGTTGATAAATTAAAAGCGGACCTCAAATTATTGCGTGATTCCGAAGTTGAAACATAATATAATTAGATAAAAATATTTGTAGGAGGTTTCTGATGGGCGATTTAATGGATGCAATCCTAACTGGGGCAACGAAAGCAAAGACAGAATATGTCGAGGCCCCTGATGTGCAAGCACTCGCGGAGAAGTTAATCGAGGAGTTCGGCTTCGTCGATGCAGGCTTAGCTCGGATTAAGTACTTGTACAAGATCTCAGACAAGTCCAAGATCAATGGCAGGATCGGTAAAGCCGGACCGAAGTGGAAACATATCACCGGCTTTGATTATGTCATGGAAGTTTGGAAACCTTTCTGGGATGTCGAGCCTCAAAATCGGCGCGCTCTCGTTTATCACGAATTGTGTCATGTAAAGCGTGAAGATACTAAGAAGGGCGTTCGCTGGAAATTGTTTGATCATCCTATTGAAGCCTTTCCGGACGAAGTTCGTATGTTCGGTGCTTGGAGCCCGCAGCTCCAAGGTATGTTGACAGCAATAGCTGATCATGGCGCTGAGTCAGCTCAGTCTAATGATAGCGCTAGCGATCCTGCTTAAACTTAAGTAGTACCTTGGGAGGATAGAAGAGGGTAGAGGGAAACTTCTACCCTCTTCGTTTTTAAGGAGACTAACAATGGCAACCGTTAAAAAGATTTCTTTCAGTGTTGATAAGAAGTTGAGCATGAACTATAACTCAGTAGGAATGCAAATCGGCGTTGAAGCCGAGCTCGCCGAGAATGAAGGTATCGCGGAGTCAACTCAACTAAGAAGTATGGTTGAGGACATACTCGATGGTATGCTCATCGAGTCTCTCCAAGGATTACCTAATCTCGTCACAAAGGCAAAGGCAAAGATGTAATGATAAAAAAACCAAGGAAGGAAGAACCCTGTGAAAGCGATCAAGACCAATCTACTGCTTCCTCCTATTCCAGCAAAAGGGCCAGATGACCTGAAGCTCGTAACAGTTTACTTAACGAAGCATCCAATAACAAAAGAAAGTTTTGGTGGTATTCAATGGCGAATCGCGAAAAGATTTTATATGATTACGCCACGAAATGTTACTCTTGCGCATATAGCAGAAAATGTTTCTTTTTACAATGAGTCAGACGTTTGTTTTCTATGCCCTGATAGGCCGCAATGTTTGGGTAAGTCAGAGCTAGAGCATGAAAATTGTTTTGGTCGTTTGGGTGATGTACGTATTCGACATCATACTTTAGACTTTGATCGTTTCTTGTTATCATCTTTATTTGATGAGTCAAGTAACTTAAAGGTTATTCGGAACTGGACGATCCACGATATTTATGAAAGAAGGAAAGTCATTGAGTGCATGTTGAAGTTTTGTACTCACGACTTAATCCCTTCAAGGTGTGATAACTGTTTCTTAGTTAATCAATGCCCTCAAAGTTTTAAGCTCCGCGCATTAACTGAAAGGTGCTTTCCAGCGGATTGTAATTGGGTAAAAGATCGGTTATCAAATGCTCATTGTGTAAAGATAAATGGAAGCCTAGCCTTTGAGTTTAATTGGGCTAGTTTTATGAGCTGGAGTTTATTAACTTACTTGGTATATCGCCCCACGTGGATTTGTAGGGATAAATCAAAAGTTTATGGGAGTCGTCTAATTGACCACTCGTTTCTTAAAAAATCTAATCAGGTCGATTTTTGGGCGACTTCACCTGTCCAAAAAATAGAACAGCTTGAATTTCATCCTATACAATCGAACATTGAAATGTTTTATGCATTAAGATCTTTGGCACGTCAAGCTCGAAGTTTATGTATTGTTGGAACAACTCAAGGAGGTAATCTTGGTCCATTCACTCAAGGCGATTCTGTCAGTTCTATATTGAAAGAAATTTCATATTATTGGCCAATTATTCATCAGGCATTAGCACAGAGAACTGATGTCTGGAATTTAAGTCACATGTCTTAGGAAGCTTTAAATTGGGGCCATACTTAAACTCGCGTAGAGTAAGTTGTAACTATGAAGAAATCGCCATTCAGTCTACAGAATTCATTACATAAAAACAACTACGGAACGAAATATTTTAATCAACACTCAAAGTGGAAAAAACAATCTGAACCAGGATATGAACTTGAAGGGCACGGGACAACAGAACAAACAACCGAAAAGAAGTTATCCTGGGGAGACTTTAAGTGGCAGAATTTTGATATGAGTGTTTATTATGATAATAGTACTACTTCGACTGCAACGTCGTATTATTATGGCGGTTCATCCGGAAATTATTACCAAGCGGTAGATTTATGGGATTACAAAAAACAAATAGGAGAAGCTCCAGTGCCTACAATTCCTGACTCCTTAGATAAAACATTCACTCAGTTTCAAGAAGAATTCCAGAATGAGTCCAATACATTAGGGCAACTGGCTAAGAAGCAGGCGGTGAAGATCAAACAGGAATATCAACATGAGATGCTTGAGTTCCAAAAGGCACAAGAAATCGAGCAACAAAAAGCCGACTTACCCATCTACTCGATCGAGTTTGCAGCAGCGAGAGCTTTTCTTCAGTATTATGCAAATATGGCTTTACAAAAGCCGCCACCAGTATTAAAGCCTGATCAAATTCTTAGCTGCTCAAAATATTTGGCGGCGACAATCTCTTGTGAGTTAAGGCATCGGAGACGGAAGTGTTCCGCATTTTGGTCACGTTCTCTTTATATGTGGGACATGCTTGACGATTGGTCAATTGATCATAACTGTTCCCGGCGTGACGCCGGTAAACGTTTCTTAATGTCAACTGAAGATTGGGATGGTTTTATGGTTGAACAATACCTGAAACTTGGAGCCTATATCTTTGGAGGATCTTGGGAAGGTGGTTTTGGTGGATGGCCCTGGGCTTCGGTTGCATGGTATGCAGGTGATTGGGTTTATACTGCATGGGCAAATAAGGGAAGTATTCCTACAATTCTTTGGGAAAAAATGTTAAATGCCGCACATAACAATGGGCGGTGGATGAATAAGTTAGGAATGGGAAATGTAATGGGCGTTCTTAATATGGGCGCTAATGCTGATCCCAATTTTATCGCCGATATTGCTAAGAAGGCTTTAATGTGTACAGACCCTAACGACTTTAAGAAGTGCATTGAGAAGTGGACTCATTGTGACTTACCGGGAGAAAAGTGTAAGCTTGAGCTTCCTAATCCTGGAGTTATTGTCGAAGTAGATCGTTATTGTCATAGTAAGAAAACTTACACGGAGCATATTAAAAAGTTAGAGAAGGAGTTAAAAGATAAAGAAGCAAAACTTACTCTTGAAGCTCCTGATCTTGCTCCGATTGAAATGGGAGTTAAAGAAGAAGCCATCGAAGTTAAACATGATGGCACAAAATCAAATCCTATGGCCAGTAAAATGGCAGAGCAGAAAAAATCAGTTGCGGACATGTTAAAAGAGGCTCTAGGTAAAACCGCTCAAAAATCACCTGAGATAGATATTTTCTCTAAGGGAATTAAACTTCCTTGGAAGGGTGTACTTGCGACTATGAAACCGCCTCAAACATATGCGGAAGTAATACAAAAATTTACTGACACTTTTTATGCACACATGTCTCCTCTAGCTGGAATTGATATAACGCCTACTTCTGAAGGAATGATGCCGCCGCAATTGCAGGAGGGCATAGGACATGCAAAAATTGATTTGGGAGAACTTAAACAAGGCTCTCCCGTGGAGTTTGTTCCAATGGGTGAAGGATCATTCACTATGGCAGAGATTGCCGCAGGCAAAACTCATAGACTATCTGAAGGAGGTACGCATGAGCAAGTGGCAACAGGGTAAAGGTCAGGCTGGATTTAATACTGGAGGCGGGACGCATAAACCAGCCACCACATATCCGGCCACTCAAGGGAAGGGTAATTATTGGGATGAGTGGAATAAGGGTGGAGCAACCGGGTATGGATATAATGCAACAGCTGTTGCCGCCTGTAAACCTCATCAAGAGTGGTTTACCATTGGACATGAAGATGAAAGTTACGAGATCTGGTTGAAATCGTCCGGAGGTTACATCGATAAAGGCGTTGATATCTTCCTTGATCTCGCATCTGTTTATAACGTCAAATCAATTCCGCCGGATCTCGTAAAGTATCTTCCAGCAACTGCCGTGAAGACGCGCCGTGTTCTTTATGAGATTACTGATGGTAAAGTTGATCCTAACGCGGCGCAATTCGTTTTAAACATGTTACGCGACGGGATTAAGCTTGGCTGGGGATGCATTGGTGGCCATGGAAGAACTGGATGGTTAGCGGCCAAAGTGCATCAACTCATCACTGGTTGCACTGGTGATGAAGCTGTCGCGCATATCCGAACTGGATATTGCGATGATGCGATTGAGACGCAAATCCAACTTGACGACTTGGGGGCTAAGACATCGAAGCCGGGAAAGTGGGGGTATTCGGTAACGTATGTCAGTACCTACAAGACGATTGGTTTTGATCCACCGGGCGGAGTAACGGGCCCGTAAGTAAGGCGACCACAGAGGGTACCTTCTGTCTAGCATATCTAACATCTCTCGAGGGAGGAAACATCATGGCTGTACAAGGTGTTAAGTCTTGGGCGGGTTCCAATGAGTCTTACGTTGGGAACAACTGCTTCCGCATGCGGAAACTCGGCGACGGCCGCATCCGTCTTCACATTCGTCGCGACACTGTTCGCGTGCGCGACGAGTATATCGCCTTGGATCCCAAGGTGGAAGATCTCGTGAAGGCGCTGGACGCGCTGGGATTTATCCCGAAGCCCGCGCCTCCGAAGCCCGCGTACAAAGACCCGTTCGAAGACTGCTAAAGTCACAGCGGGGTTAACCCATTAAGACTGAGGGGGAGCTTTCCGCTTTAAGGGAGGCTCCCCCTCTTTTACGTTGCGACTTATGCCAGATTATTTTTTGATTAAGATTGTTTGTACGTCATGTTCAAATGTTCAGTTATTTTCATTAATTGGATTGCCTGGCTCCTGTGTAATGATTTATTGCGTTCATTGCCATGAAGAAGTCTTTTTAAAATTTGGAAATTCCTATTGCAATAAGTGTGATGATAAACTTAAATGTCTCTCAAGACCCGCAGCTAAGATAATCGAGATTCAGGGAGTAAGTCATGAGCACAGCGATGCAGGCATATTATGTGGATTGTCCGTGGTGCAATGTTCCGACTATGGTTCATTTCAATGAAGTAGTCCCGAGAAAGAACGTCGAGTGTGTAGCAGTTTGCGATAATTGTAGTAATGCATTTTGTCTACTATCATCCGACTACTGTAAGACTTGCCCCGAATTTTACGAGTGTGCGAAGTTTAAATCTATAGATTTAATTTCAATCCTGAAGTATGAAAGAGTTATTACGGTTGATCCTACATACGGAAGGGTGGTAAAAAGATATGGACAACAATAAAAAAACTTTCTTAGTAAAGTGCCCGCACTGCAATCAATTTACGGAGATTTGTTACAGTGAGGATATACCAAATCTTCAAAATGAGTGCCTCACGAAATGTGACATTTGTGATGAACCATTCTGTCTACTTCCTACATGGATGTGTGATGGGTGTACTGATTGGTTTAGTTGCGCGGGCTATTCTTTTGTTGATGTTCTCGCAGAGCTTGTAGTAGCAGGATTAATTGATTTCAACGTTGAAACTAAGAAGAGGATTGTCAAATAAATATTTCATATTTTGTATAGATTCCGTTTTAATTTTATTTATATATAATACCCCACGGTCGTTGTTTTTTTTTTATATAGAAAATATTTGGATTGAAATTTATTTGGGAAGGTAGAAATGGGAAAGAAAAATGTTGTTATAACTGATACGGATGAAGGAATAGTAGTAACTGGAGTTCCTTCTCAGGAAGAAATAAAAGAATCAATGCAGCAGCAATTTCAACAGATATTATCTGAAGAAGTGGAAGG
>WSSedB2CaDRAFT_1000010_pt1 | contig 17443 bp, 25 predicted proteins | sample WetSurSB2Cattail_FD_9461 | JGI IMG/M metagenome (IMG submission 9461)
CAGTGTCCTGTAATCTATTCTTATATAAACTATAATTATATAAATGGAATACGAGAACTTTTGGCATACGTTCTAAATTAATAAGCCCCATAGCCGCAGATATTTCGTGCATCTTACCATTAATACCTAATCCACCGATCTCATCTTGCGAAGTAAATCCAAAATTCCGTAATTCCCTAGCCCTCTTAGCAATTTTATCATTGTTTGTTGTAATCGCCCCACCCTCAAATGTATTAAAAATCTTTGTAGCATGGAAGCTAAAAACTTCACAATCACCGAAATTGCCTATCATTACATCTTTATATACGCTACCAAATGCATGTGCAGCATCATAAATCAGTTTAACCTTATGTTCTTTTGCAATACTAGTTAAACCATTAATGTCACATGGTACTCCCCATATATGTACAGGTACAATCGCTTGTATTTCTGGATGTTGATATAGATACTCCTCCAACTTACCATAATTAATATGGTGATCCAATCCTATATCACATAAATGAACATTATAGCCCATCCATTTATAAGCATGAGCAGTAGCACAAAATGTAAAGGCTGGCACAACTACATCATTAGTCACACCACACGCTTTTGCTGCAATTTGTAAACCAGTAGTACCATTAACAACCGCGACACAATGCTTAACACCAAGAAATTTACAAATCTGCTCTTCCAATGCTTGTACATATGGACCATTATTAGTAAACCAATTTTTATCAAATATATCCCTCACCAAACCCACAAATTTATCTACACTCCCCATCTGAGGAGAACCCACATGTAATATTTTATCCAAGATGCCAACCCTCCTCTCGCTCTTTCACAACTTGCGCAGGAACACCAACCACAGTTGTATTTGGTGGAACATGTTTGGTCACCACGGCACCTGCACCAACTCTAGACCATTTTCCTATATTTAGACCTTCTAAGATAGCTGCACCAGTACCTATAAATGCTCCTTCACCAATTCTAACATTACCAGATATATTAACACCTGGAGAGATGGTTGCAAATGGTAGAATGGCTACATCGTGTCCTATAGTACATCCAAGATTTATAGTTACATGCGAATATAGCGTTACATTATTTGAAAATATTGCTCCAGCGCATATACTCACACCAAGAGCAATAATATTTCCAGTTGTACCCTTAATAACTGATTTATGTATGATACACGCCGCATTATAGTTATATTTAATTAGTCTATTATACATTTTAGATTTTATTTGTGGATCACCTATTCCAATAATCCATTTCTTTTTAAGTTCTAGTGTTTCCTCAATATTAGGGATTATAGGTCTACCACAAAACACAAGATCAGTGGGACAATATTCCTTATCAACAAGAAATGCTGATATAGCTTGATCATTGGAATTACATATATCTAATATATCATTAGCATATCCACCAGCACCTATAACACATAGGGGGTCTTTCATTGTTCAAATCTCCAGTGTACTGGTCTCACAATTGCCGGAGCAGTATGTGGTGAATCTGGTAATGCAGCAGCATATTCTATAGCATAATGAGGATTAAAATCAAGTGTACTTTTTATAAATCCATATACACCAAAGTCTGGTGTACAATCATGATATATCATTATACCAGTATGTGTCATTTTTGGTGCATAAACCAAATGTACCGCTCTAGTTTGTTCATATGTATGTGGATCAACATCAACATGCAGAAAATCTATAGAAGTATCATCAAACATATGAATTATTTCTTCTCTTAATGCATCACCGTGTACAAAAGTGACACGCGGATCTTCTTTTAATTCATCTAAATAAATATTATCCTCTATATCAATAAGATAGAGCTTATAATCTCTATCACCTAATGCATCCATAATTATTCTTGCAGAACAACCATCACGAACACCAAGTTCCACAAAGATCTTCCCATTTTCTAACTCATGTATAACTTTTCTATATACATCTTCGTATGGAACCATGTCTATATGGTTCGGCACTTCTGTCCAGTGAGTCTTAAATCTTGTCATCTTTTCTCCCATGTTGGTGGTAGATTTTTAGATATCTCTATATCATGAAAGTAATCCGCTTCCTTTAACTCAACCGTCTTTGCCCACTTATACATCTGTACCAATCCAAATGTTAAAGGTGTAGCATGAGTTATTTCTAATTTATCATGTAGTAATCTAACATTCTTTACTTCATTTCTCGATGGTAAAAACTTAATTGGATATTTGTCTTTTTTAGCAACTGCTATTATACGATTAGCCAATTCAGTTATGGTGTGTTCGGCTTTGGACCCAATATTATAAACTTGATTATAGCATTGCCTTTCATAAATCGAATTTGCAATTATTGGTACAATATCTCCAACATAAGTAAATTGACGTGTCTGAGAGCCATCACCAAATATTGTTATTGGTTCATCATGAAGAACTTGTCTCATAAATATACCAATAACATTACGGTATCTATCCATCAAATTCTGTCTCTCACCATATACATTATGCATACGATATATTATATAATTAAGACCAAACATTTCCTGTGCAGTTCTTAGATCCATCTCTACTGCCAATTTCGCTATTCCATATGGATCTGCTGGTGTGGTAGGACCAATTTCACTTACATACTTATCACTATGACCATATACAGCCGCAGATGAAGCATATACAAAACATTTAACATCATACTTAATAGCAAGATTGATGAGATTAACAGAGTTAATAAGGTTATTTTGATAATTAAATCTACGTATAAAATGACTTAATCCCTCCGCAGCATAAGCCGCAAAATGAAATACATAATCAAACTTATATTGTTTAAAAAGCTCCTCTAATTGCCGATGATTACTTAAATCATTCATAGGATGAACATATGCAACAGCACCAGAAGGAACATTGCATTCAAATCCACCACTAAGATTATCAATGGCCACCACATCTTTATATCCATCACAGTTTAATAAAGCTTCGATAATATGAGATCCAATAAATCCAGCACCGCCTGAAACTAATACATTAGTCATACTAGCTCCTATACATCAAAGATTCTATCTCTATATTCTTGTTTCCATTCTTCTAATCTCTTAGAGAGAGTAATAAGTTTTGCATCAGCATTAATTATCTCTCCTTTAATTCCAATTCCAACAACTGTATGGGGCATCTCTAGATCACCACACCAGTCAATGTGTAGAAGTCTAAATTTATCCATTAATACACCGAATCCCTCCGGAGTAAATCGCCAATAATCATGTGGATAATTATGAATGGGAAACCACATAGGAGCACTAATTATTAATATACCACCCGGCTTAAGTATACGATACATCTCATCAACAGATTCTTTTGGTTTTCTTACATGCTCTAATGTTTCAAGACATATAACCGAACCCACTGGTTCTGGTATATTGTCTATATTTGGTAATTCCATTACCATATCCACACCAATTCCTGGCGCTACATCAACACCAACATAAGTCTTATTTGGGAAAAGTGGACGTAAATTTGCTACATGTTCTTGTCCTGGAACTTGAGATGCCCCGAACTCATAAATTGGCTCCCCAAATTCAAAGATCTCAGCGCAAATCTCAACGAACTTAAAGATAACTTGTCTAGCCATTTTACTCCTCGTATGGTAGTTCACGATGTAGATGCCACCATTGATCTGGAATTATTGCATGCTTCCATCCTTTCTTATTTGCCTCTTGCATCCAGGCATAATCACTTGCATAATAATGATATCTATCAAATTCCACCCTATCAGAACGCAGTAATCCAACATCACGCACTGCTTTCATTCTAAACATGCACACAGCCATATTATTCCAGGGAATTATCCTTGGTTTATCATCTTGCCACAATTCGATACAATGAGCACCCTCAGCCTCAGAAATGGGGCCGCACCAGTATGGAGTACCATTCGAATGGATAGATATTGGTGTAACTGTAGCCAATTCACTATTATCCTCTAAAGTATTAATCAAACCATTAATACCATTCTCATCCTTTATGAGACAATCATCGTTTATAATAAGTACATATTGCACATTCCAAAACAATACAAATCCAACATTAATTGCGCGACTAAAATGATGGTTATATTCTGATCTCACGAAAGAAATTTTTGGCGGCATCAAATCCCAATTATCTACTTCTGGTAAGCCCCGATATCTCTCATACACCTTATTATATGCTAGTCTATCACCATTGACAAAAACCACTGTACTATATTTCCATCCTTCACATATCCTACCATCTTCTTTCAAAGTTAATAGTTGGTCACAGAGTTTTATCAAATTTGATGGTGTCTGACTAGATGGAATAACAATACCAAGCGTAGCATCTGTTTGCATTAATATACCTCCAAAATATAACGAATCATTTCTGCCTTATCGAAATGACCCTTCTCATCGATAAATACTCGTCTGTATCTAGTATTGGGAACACAAGGCCTTGCGTCATATACATTAGTATGCCATTTATCATCTCCTGGAAACGCTTGTACTAGTGGTTTTTTAAGTGCGGCCGCAACATGTGACGTTCCAGTATCAGCGCCAATGAATAAACTACAACCATTTATAATCGCTATACTCTGATCTATATTATATTCATTATAAGATAGATCAAAGATTTTATTCGTGTTTGGAATCTTTGGATTTACTGGAGGACCTATTATAACCACCGGTAATATGGAACCAATGGTCTGAATTACTTCTTTAGTATCATCATAACTCATAATCTTGTTCGGATGATATGTATCCTCAGTAAATATGTGACAGGCAATATATTCTCTTGGTATACCAAGTGTTCTTCTTTCTGTTCCCCACCAGCTATCCATCGCCGGCCAAGAATGCATAGTATAATACACACCTTGACATCTTATGGGAATCAATTCCTCCCATAAATGTGCGGCGACGGATATCCAGTTAGGAAATATGGTTTTGATTGAATCACAAATTCTATCTCTCTGCTCTTTTGAAGTTACACGAGCGATTGCATCATACTGATGCGAGAAATAGTTCTCTATTTTTATGTATGTACCGACCAGATCTATCTCGTTGTAAACGTGATCCAGGCATATAATAGCCTCGCTAGTCGGTATGCCATCTCTACGATATTCCACCAGAGCACTTTGTCCTACCTTATCCCCAAGACGCTGATTAAACATGTCACTCACATGTAACTTAGTAAAATCACCATCTCGGTAAATTTTCATTTCTATGTCAGGATTAGCTTGTTTTAATGATAAGAGAGAAGACATCAGAGATTAAACTCCACGTAGGCCATACAGATTTGTAAAGCTTCATCATAACTATGTGCATTAAAAACTTTATTACACATCTCCTCACTCTCTTTATACATACCAACCTTCTTTAAAGCTTTCGACGCTGCTCCCATTACGCCAAAAATATTGCCATCAACAGGACCTGAAACGATAGGTTTTACCCTATCCTCTATTAACTCTTCTCTTGCGACTTCCATGTTACCTCCATTACTTTAAGTATGCATAGGAAAAGCTCCGCAACCACCAAAAACCCATCACACCTACAACGAATAGAAATATATATAGAACCAGTAGCCATACACCAACTCCATCATCACTTTTGTATTTCATGGGATCATTCTAGGTTCGATTGGATAAAATCTAACACATTCATCTGAACAAAACCAAAGACCCATTTTCACAATACCTTTGTCTGGTGCTATTGGCCTATCACACCTAGCACATTTGGAATAAATTAATTGGCCAGTATTTAAGGCGGTAGTAAGCAATTCCTTAATATGGCTTTCATCAATACAACCAAGATAATCCTGTTCAACACCACAACACAAAGATAACTTAGATCTCGCTAACCACGGTGCTAATAATGGAATTATTTCTAATTGATGACAACTTCCACATGAAAAGGTATATAACCAGCTCATTGTGAACCCCCAGCAAACGGAAGAGGAATAGAATTCTTCTGCAACTCAAGCTTCGCTTCAGCCTCAAGATGATATAGATAATTACCACACCAACCCCTCTTAAGATGTACTATGTTCCATTTACCCATATACGACGGACCCATTATTGGTAGTGGGTGTCTACATTCACCATAATCCGGTGATGGTATTTGATTTACATGTTTCTCTTGATCCGATTCACACCAAAAACACAATCCACACTCTCTAATCAACGGCTCTCTCCTCTACACGTTTAGCGTAATTTAATTCAAGTAATAGGTGTATATCATCCACCAAATCTGTAGGAAGATTATCTATTCTCTTTAGATTTGATGGTATAACTATTATATCAGACTCCCTCTTACTAATAAAACCTTCTTTCTTACCCTCCTTCACCCTCTCACTCACCATATAACTTACACAAAAACCAAACATACCATTCTCTGGCGATAGAAGATTAACAGTAAATCTATTACCATTATCCCCATATTCTTTAAGCAAACTCAACCCCTTAGTCAATTTGAATCCCCTAGCCAATAACCATAAATACACAAGCTCAAGACGCAGAGGATAAGACTTGATAGCACCGAAAGTAAATTTCTCAACTAATTGTTTATACTCATTAATCTGCTCTTCAGTTAATTTCTTTAAACATTCATAGTCTGGAATTGAATTTATAAATACATACTGCTGACTAACATTCCCCAAAGTTTTATCCAATTTATCTTGCACAAATTGCATTCTAATTCGTCTTTCCGATTCACCACAATGATCATTACATAAGGCCGTCATAGTATCAGGACGTATACGTATATTACACCCACATTTATTACATTGTGTACGAATCCATGCACTACCTGATTTAACTTTACTTTTGGCGGCATTTATTCCACCGGCCGCACAATCTGGACAATATTTTTGGTATGGTGTAAATTTGGCTGGCTTAAATGACTTGTGACACTTATCACAGGACTTATTTCCGCTTGAATCACGTCCATATCTGTCCACTCCTGTAGACTTCAACCCATCTTCCGTCTTCTTTTTCAAACTCCCGAAACTCGTAGACATCTAATCTTCTCCTATCAATTTCTCGCACTTTTACATCAGTCCTACGTACATCAATAAAAAACGCACATATAACTGCAATCATCATTATAATCAAGCATAAAATTATTACCTCCTCTATAGACTGTCTTGTTACATCAACTTCTAACATCTGCCTCTCATGACTGAGGCGGGGACCGCCCCGCCTCTTCTTTATCGTAGGATTAATAACAAAAAGCAAATAATTAGCATGGTATCGCTTTAATAGGTTGTGGTTGCAAGGGGCCATGGACGCCATTCAATAGATAAAACTTCCTGTCGCCCAACGCCTTACGTCTAGGTTTACCCCATTTGCTCACCGGAACAAAATAGCCCACTACACGAGTTACCTGCTCAGATATGTCACCACCACAAATACTACACGTATCTGTTAAATGATGGGTTACATGTTCCCTATCATCAGCACATACACTCAAGCCGAAGTTCAATGCAAAGTGAGGAATATTACACTCACCTATCAATCGCTTTGCAAAGAGGAACATTGAGTGGGGGTCTGGATCGTCATCAATGATGTTGAAGTGGGCGATTGATCCTCCAGACATCTGCATAAGCTCTCCCATTGCTTTGGCTCTTGTGACAAGATCCACAGATTCATCAAGAGGGACTGTTTGATTTGCAAGGAGGGTAGGTAGATCACTCTCGTGGACATACTCTTTGAAGTAGAATGCATCTTTTTTAGCAAGTTTAGCAGCAGCGCCTTCTGCTGGGCATTCTTCGACATTAAATGCACAACCATATCGTTTAGTGAAATCGCCAGCTTTGGATTCCATAAACGCGAGAATTTCCTTGGCGCTAGCAAGTCCAACCACCGAAGATGTCCCATGTCCAGTAAGACTTCTGACCGCATCAGCCAACCCCACTTGACCTAGTGTAGAAAAAAACATATTTAGATGTAACCATTTGTGATTAAAAAATCTCAAGAATCCTTGAGATATTCTCTTTGCTAAAATGCCCCTATGGATATCAAGCAAATAGCCGGCAAGCTCTGTCGCTTCATCCAAACGAGTAAAGAATGATTTACCATTCAGATATTTAGCATCAAGAGCCACTCGATGCAGATTAACTGCAACAACCCGATGTGAACCAATATTCAATCCACCATTACCAAAACCAGAGTTGAATCGAATGTTAGCTCGCATTACCTCAAAATCAGATGTCAGTCTGCAGCAAGAAGCCAATTTTTCTCCGACATAAAAATTGAAACTACCAAGCTTCTTGTTATAAACCATCATTTTTTCAAGATGGTCCTCATGAATAACCTTGCCCTGATCGTCAGCAGCAATGTTAGCAGTAACCACAGGGAACTTATACGGTAGTCCATGATGTCCTTCAGAGAACCATTCACAGAAGATGTCCTGCACACGATTAACTTCATCCCAATAATCCACCACAGCACTACCATCTGGAAAGTACGCATCAGCAAATAAACGCTTGAATGTAGTCTCGTCGAAAATGGGCAAGTTTGTGAAAGGAGAATCACCGCCGACTCTGAAGTTGTTGTTAACTGTAAAGACCAAGCGCTCTTGGTCTTGTTTAATAGCATAAGCATTACGTTCTTCTCTCTTGCTAAACCATGCATAATTCACAAAATAATCAGGAACTGCCACAGCCCCAGCCACCTCCTGTGCCATCTGCATGATAAATTCGATTGTCTGATTTGTGTAAGAATCTGCTCTCTTTGGAGGTTTAGGCATCGCACCAAATGGTAGGCCATCTGTTAATATTCTATAGCTACTTGCAGCTACACAATAAGGAATATGTGTTTTAGTACTATCATGAAAATATAACAATCCATTAATCATAGCATCAACACATTTCTGAGCTATCTCATCACCATATTTGACCTTTAAATGTCGCCATAGAACATGTAGACCATCAACTTTTTGCAGAGGTTTGAACATCTCTGCCGTTAAAGATACAGGAGATTTAGAATCCATGTTTGCATTTGGATCGACTGAATTATCCGCAACGCATTCCATAGAATCAAGAAATTTGAGTCTAAAACTGAATGGATCTAAATCGTTGATTCCGTCTATTTCTCTGATATATTCTGGTATATCGCTAAGAATGTTTATAAATTCCCCCTCAAGTCCAACATTAACTTTTGCTTGGTTGCTCTCCTGTGTCACTGCGAACGCCATTTGCCACTCCCTTATCTGTGCTTCCTAATTGATTTATACCGCGTAATGTTTCAGGAATTTCGGTAGTTTCCACTACCACCGCGCTCACCGTCTTGTGGAGTATCAGTTGCGCGATTCTGTCTCCATCTCGTATAGGAATGGGCTTATAATTCATATTCTTTATTGCAACTTGTAGCTCGCCTGTAAAACCACCATCTACCACTGCATCATGAATATGGAGTTGCTTCTCTAAAAAACTCGATCCTCTAGCCTTTACTTCAGCCCAATAACCTGTCGGCAGGAGCACAGTCATTCCACATGGGATGTCTCGTACTTCTCCAGGCTCTATATATATAACAACCTGCTCTGGACCTAGATATTCTGGCCAACACACAGGCAAATCCCAACCAGCGTCATCAGCATAATGCTTAATTGGGACAAGGCCAAGCTTCTTCGCCTTGGCATTGGGTATATATTTAAGTTCGATAGACAAATCAACCTCCTTGTGTAGTTATTTCTAAAAGCTTTCGCAATCTTTTCTTGAGTTGAGAAAGGACGGCTTCAATACTTTCCATGTCGGAAATCATTCTACTTCTATCAACACCATCACAATCACCGAAACTGACATGAAGCTTCTCAATGGAGGACGCCAATTCACCAACACCATCAGTATATGCAACAAATTTATCCATCCACGGCCGGCCAAATTGCTTAATCTTTAACTCATATGCTTGAGCTATTTGATGTAGATTACGCTTAAATTCGGCCTCATCCTGTAAATCAACCTTTTGTAATTCCATTCATAGAATCCCCTATTATTGGATGTACACACACTAATAATGTACAACCATGTACATGTACTAGTATATCATTACATATTTCATCAAATTTAACGGCTATAACATCTGATCCGATTGAATGATATTCACATGCCATACATACTTTATATGGATCAATAGGCTCTTTCAACTGTTCCATTAGTTGTTTCTCTCTTACCTTGCCAAACTCCCTGATATGCATCAGTTCCTTTAGCCATTCCGACTTCTACAAATCGCTGAAAAGCAAAATATCTTGTAGAAATACAACGCGCACCACGCTGTATATGGATTGGATACTTGGTACAATTAAATGCTTCCACCCCAATTGTTCCTTGATAATTTGGGGCAGCCCACGCCGTAAAACCAATACATCCCGATCGACCAATTGTCATCCTAAAATCCACTCTACACACCACATCGAGTGGAATATTTACCCACTCAAGTGATTGTAACCAACGACTCTCGAATGAAGGAATAGTCCATACATAAGATTCGATCTTCTCAGCAATATTACCTTCTTTATCATTGTAAAAAATTTGAGTTGGCTTAGGTAAATCCTCAATATATTCCGGTGTAATACGAAGATCTTTGCCTATGAATGCATCTATGTGTGGTGAATAAGGAACTTCTCCAACTGGACCATCCATAACAAAGACGTTTTCAACAGCTAGATCAAAACAAGATCCTTCAATAAAGTCTAATCGCTTTTCATCTATAGGCTCTATCAAACGACGGGCTACCGGTGATCCGTCTATAGTAAGAACCGTTATAGCATCTTTTTTACATGCACTCCTAATCCAGTCAGCATTTAACATACTACCCTCCAGTTTTAATGGTAATCTTGGCGATGAGATCCCTCACTATAACGGCCGGGAAATTTTCATTGTGCTTGTCCGCAACATTTAGGATGTTTAGTTGATCATCTGATGACACCACAAATGATTGTAATGCTATTTTTCTAGCAAGATTAATTGCATCATCTATAGATTCACCCTCATTGAGTGAGACCACCGCACCACCAGAAGGCCCTATACTCTGATAGTTACCGGTATTGATGCGTGGGAAAAGACCATAACTCACTTCTTTTACATACATGATTTATCTCCTCTATTATATTGTCTTGTTTTTCATTATATTTTCTCATTAACCACCTTTGTCTATATTTAGATAATTTAAAACATTGACTCACATTAATTAAATCCATACATGAAAATTCTCGTCCTATCTTTGCCCAATCTGTCATCATTTAAGCCTTAATCCATGGAAGTTTTTCACAAATAAAACCGGCCGCACCAACATGTCCACCACCGCCATATTTCTTAGCAATGTCATTAACTTTTACAGTTTTCGAGTATAAATGTACTGTATACATCTTACCATCAAAATTCCAGGCTATACATATATCACCCATACTCATAATATGAGCATTTTCGAAAATTTTAGAACTTGATTTTGTTGTATTGAGAACTATACAATGATAACCCTCAAATTCTATTGTATAATGATATTTATTAATATCATTATAATCCTGCTGAATTTCAAATTTACGTATTGGCATACCACTACGAATCACATTCTGGATGGCAGTTGATTCTGTTATCATATTATTATTTAATAGATCTTTCCATATGGAAGATGTAGGACTCATATCCTCCACTTTCATACCGGCCACAAATGCAAGTATATCTGCGTTATCTTCATGTACCCATCTATCCCATTTGTCTATTATATTTAACACCGATGGTTTAAATCTACCAGGGAAACAATGATCCCATGTAAGCCACGCCCCGCAATGCAAGGTATTACGTATACCTCTCATGGGGGGATAAGTTAATTGAATTTTTTCTAAATACTCATTAGAAGCATTAATAGCAGTTTCATGATGATCTATCCATATTACATTCTTAGTAATTTCAAGAACTTTATCCCACAATTCTACCGGCTGTGGAGAATAATCTACTATAAATAAAATCTCATTTTTCTTAATGTCTTCGATTGGAAAACGTCGATAATCAGCCTCAATAAAAGTACAAGTATTATCAAACATACCAACTATCGCGGCACTACAGCATCCATCAAGATCATCATGATGTATACATAGACTCATTACATTATCTCCACTTTCTTAAGATAGATTTCCAATGATTCTATCTCAGATCTAAGAGCTTGAGCATAATTCATCGTACTCATAAGTCGATGCTGAAGTTCATATGTATTATTTATTTTATCTAGGAGTTCAGGTTTATCACCATAATCTGCTTGAACTATTGAATTAATTGTCTTTACGACATCTGTAAATGTATTATTTAGATCCACAATTGGCTGTTTTATTGCCTCAATTTGTTCAGAAAGTCTCTTCGAAAGTGACATCTTGTCCTCCTGTTGATCTCTTTAACCAACCATATTGTTCATCATAATATTTAAAAAGTAACTGCTCAAGATCCACTACAGTCTCCATATATTCTTTAGAACTCGTCCCTCCTTGTCGTTTTATATATGATGGATGATAAATGGGCATGTAAATTCGTTTCTCAAGATCTATTGGATCATTGTTTGGTTGATTGTCATCAAAGAATGAGTAATATTCTGGTTGCATAAAACTCTCAAATATCTGACCATGGCATTTAGTAATATTAGGAGATGATGGAACCAAAAAATTCTTTGCTATTCTTCCAATCATTATTATTACTTCTGGTTTTACTAATCGTATTTCCTCCTCTAACCATTCTTCGCACCACTTCATTTCTGTATATTTTGGATCACGATTACTCTCAGGATGACATTTAGCTATATTAGTAATATAAATATGATTCCTTTCCATGGCTATTTCACTTAACAATTTTGTTAATAGACTTCCTGACTCTGCTTCTGGATAAAATGGCTCATTATATTTGTCCTCTTGCTCACCTGGAGCTTCACCTATAAGCATAAACCTAGTATTTAGTGTACCTTTCCCTGGTACTGGCATTCTAGCATTCCCAAAAGATGGATGTAAAGTACATTCTGTCTTTGAACAAGCACGAATACGTTTACGCAAATCACGAAGTATATTTAACGCTGCAAAATCAACCATCTATAATACACCTAATCCTCTTAACATTCTAGTAACTGCATTATATATGTCTTCCTGAGATAAATAATCAGTATCTATCATTTCTTGTCTTATACCGAAACGTGCCGCCTCATACATCAAAGATTTTATTAATCCAGATTCAACCGCATATCTATTCTTCGCTGTCTCAGCAGTATCAATTTCATCCCTCTTACGTTTCTCAATTCGATCAAGCATTATTCGTTCAGTTACTTTAAGACCAATTATCATATTAACTTGAACATCTGCAGCAAATAAAAATTCCAGTTGAGGAGGCGTTCTAGGGAATCCATCTAATACTATATTAGTTGGAGTTTTACCCTTATACTCATCATTGATAAACATATAATTGATACGATTTATTGCATTAAGACATTGCCATCTTATTAACCTCTCATCAGCCATAATCTTACCATTCTTAAAATCTTCTAGATCTTCTTTAGTGGCCAATGACCTAGCTATACCACCGGACTCGACATACCGCCAACCCTTATTGCGCTCAAATATCATCTTTGCAATAGAACTCTTACCTGTTCCGGTCGTACCGGCCAATAACAATATGAACGACATAATCTCTCCTATATCTTAATTACACCAGTTTGTTTAAGCCCTTCCACCAAACAACAATATACCTGACCTAGATCGGCCTTAGTAAGATACATAAAATCTTCATTATCTGAGATAGTATAAGGTGCATCTTTATCGTGCCTTCGATAACGCCACGAAACTTGTATTCTACAGTCTCTTCGATGGGTAACCTTGAATCGATCCCAACCAGGATCTTGCCATAGTGCTAGATTAAGTAATTGATCTAAAAATAATTTTTGCTTTCCTTCTAATATCATATCCTTATAACCTCACCAGCATTATTAAAAACAGACTCTTTAATGCTTGGTGGTATATGTTCATTATCCGCATCAGTATCTTCAAATTCAACTCGTATAAGTAATTCGGTAGGCATTGTGACACAAACATATTTACCAGCAAGTTTAAACTTTCCTTCCATACCAAAAACCGCATCAACAAACTTCTTGCAGAGTACAACGTCACCAACGCAAAATTCATCAACAAAACGCTCTTTTACACGCTCCCCAACTTGCAAAATACGTCCCCAACGGAATGTTGATTCACGTCTTTGTGCACTTGGAGGCAACCAAAGACCAATACGATTATCCATACCCGTAATCGGCCAAATACGGACAAGGATTTTATCAGGATGTACCATAAATCTACCAAATGTTCTTGTTATACTCATATTACTCCTCCTAATTCTCCCTTAGAAACTATAATCTCTCTATCCATACCTAATGCTCTTAGAGCGCCCGCTTCACCCATTCTTAAATTTCCATATTTAGATAATTCCGTATTATCTTCTATCACAATATGATTAAATAAATGTGCATGTATAATCATTTGCTCTTGTGAAAATCGAGTTTTGTCGAACTTAAGATACCTATTCCCATTTTGTGCACCGTGTCGCTCAATATCTTTAATTGTTTTACGGATTTCAATAATATGGGCGTCAAAGTGATTAGGGATCGATTTAGCTCTAGAGGTTCCACCTTCTGCATCTATTCCCGCCTTCTTTGCTTCATCACTCTGTTGAGAGAGTACCACTACACTAATATCTCCGCGCACCTGGGCCATGTCACATATTCGCATCGCAGAGTAGTCATATCTATCCCAATCTGGTCTATCACCTGTCATTGGACAAGGCAACACCCTTTGTAGATAGTCTACAACGACTATATTAATCCCCTCTTTCAACTTCCAATAATTTATTTCATGAATTATAGCTGAAAGCGTATTCTCTCTCGGTTTAGCTATAATTGGACCAACCATACCGCAGATTTCTTTAGTATATTCAAGTTCATATTGTTCATCTTTGGTTAATGGCATCCCCCTATGAATCTTTGTAAATCCTATACCAGAATGAATAGCCCATAGTCTCATGGTCAATACGGCCGGGTCCATCTCTAGTGGAATATAAAGAACCTTAGCAGCCTCATATCCCTCTGGTACAGTTATAGTCCAATCACAAGTCCAATTTAGAGCGGTAACAGTCTTACCAACCCCTGTTGAAGCCGACAATAACCATGCATGACCAATCTCCAGACCACCAAGCAGCATGTTAGCGGTGGGAAAACGTTCTCCCATCGGTTGACCAAAGATTGCCGTTTCAGCGTTCTTTCTCTCCTCGTAAATTCTGAGAACCCTGTCATAGATTGACCCCCTAGTCGGTGCCCCACTCTCCGAGTGAACTATTGATACAATACTACCAGAAGTTTCCTCTAAAATAGCCGCTACTGGCATATTAAGATCATTGACTTTAGCTTTAATATTATTTGATAATTTGACCATCGTTCGGCGCTGAGCTTTATCAACTAAATCATCAACACAGAATGTAATATCAATAATCTGTGCAGTCTTAATATTATGCTCAATATGGTCTACTAATTCTTCATATTTATCCGCTCGAGCCTGTCTAATTAACCACTCATAAGAGATTAATTTAGAATCGGCAAGCCTTATCTCAATTAGATTGTATAAATATTTATTTTTCTCTAGTGCAAAATCATCTCTTGCTATTCGTCTATTTATTTCTGAATATAATACACCATCAGCTTCTTCAATTAACTGTTTTATTAATGAATTCTCTGCACCTATATTGCTATGTAAATTATCCCCATAGTGTATAAAGAAATAATCTAATATGTCTGCCTCATTTGTATTTAATTTCTCTGCTACATACCTTGCGACAATAGTAGCTTCAAACATGGGCATCGTCATTACACATCTACCCACATCTTTTACAAATGATAGAGAATTATTAATATCAAATAGTGGATACTTACTAGCCAAAACATCTATATAATGAATAGGTAGTGCTTTAGCGTTAATTACAAGTTCTCGGAACTTTTCTGGTGAATAAATCGCTGGATCTGAATTATATTCAGGTATGTAATTAACTTTTACATCAAGGTCACCAAATTTTAGATATTGATCAGACGCTAATGCGGCCGCAGATTCTATACCTGGGTCATCACCATCGAAAATTACTGTATACTTCTTAATTCTATTCCTTCTTAGTAAATCTATATGTCTCTGATCAAATTTCGAACTTGATAGTGCCGTTACATTTCTATTTCCACCACTATGTTGAACAATACAATCGAATCTACCCTCAACACCGATTAGACCATAGATGTGTCTATCAGTTGATTTTCTTGTCTGTCTAAGACCATATAGCATCTGATTTGCATCATATAATGGATGTGATATAGAAGTTGATGCAAATCTAATTGTCCCCTCACTAAGCATCTTATTCTGAAATTCTATTATTTGGTTAGATGTAGTAATGGTTGGCATAGTAATTACATTACTCCATAAGTACTCCTTATCAAATTCTAAACCATTGGCCGGCATCAACTTTTCTTGGAAAATAAAACTCATAATATCACTTGAGTTTATTGAGTAACCAAGCTTAAACTCCTCTATAATCTCGTCTGTAACGCCACGACCCTTAACATACTCATATGGTGCACCACGCTCACCAACTAACTTCTCATGAAGATAATTGGCTACCCGCATCATCACATCATATAGTCGTGATTTCTCAGCCTCTTCTGAAGTAGGGGTACGTGTAAACTTCTCTAGATCAAATTCATAACGTTCGGCAAGAAAGATAATAGCTTCATCTTGATTTATTAATTGTTGCTCTTGTACATACCGAATAATGTCACCTTTAGCATGACATCCAAAACAATAATATCTCTCAACCCCTTCATACACCGAGACTGTGAAAGATGGATCCTGCTCGGAATGAAAAGGGCAACTTGCTTTCCAACCGGTCCGGTTCTTAAATAATTCTAAACCATCATCCTCTAGAAATTTATGTAGGGGAATAAGATTGTGGATTGCATCTGTCGCGGCTTTGCGATCTATAATCATTTATTAATTGATGCATTATATAATGCTAATATGGCACCGTGCCATTGTGGAGCATTGGCTGTATAAATTACCATTTGTAATACACCATCTACATATATACGTAAATGCCCATCATCTAATAATTTATATTCATATCTATCAATCTTCATCTCGGAAGACATTCTGTAACTCCTTCTCTTGGATTCTCTCTTTTGCGGCTTCTCTAGCTTTATCGATGATGCTCTTATTTAAATCATCTGCGGCGCTACTCTTCTTAAATTGCATTGTCGAAAGACCTTGTGAAATCCTCTCATATTCCTCCCCAGCTTGTGCCACTTCACATTTATAAAGGCCAAGTAATATGGCATCTATATATCGTATAAATACTTTATCTTGTTGTATAGCACGCTTAATACCTTCGACCACTAGAGAATATGAATAATTATTTGCCCAATTTATTATT
>WSSedB2CaDRAFT_1000011_pt1 | contig 17276 bp, 28 predicted proteins | sample WetSurSB2Cattail_FD_9461 | JGI IMG/M metagenome (IMG submission 9461)
GGCGCGCTCAATTCTACTAATTCAGTTACAGAACTTCTATCAAGAGTAAATACATTCTTACATTCATAAAAACCAGCCATGGCCATATATACAATCGATACGTGTTTAACTTTATAACCTTCATCCTCTAGCATACATTTATATGTTGAAACTTGTTTAATATGATCTGGCTTTGGTCCGTTCTTCTTAACATACAATAAACCATCATCCTTTATACTCTTATAATCAAGTAATAAAGCATCAGGAATATAATGGGCATCAATTTGTCCAGATAATTCTATATTATTAAATTTGGAGTATAGTCTCTTCTCCACTAACCATCGTGGATCATAACGTATAGATTCAAGAGTAGCATGCATCCACGTCCCACGTGAAGAATACCATAGATTAGAATAGCGAGAATGGAAATCAGTTGTGCGTTCTAGGTAGGTACAACGGAGACAGCCTATAAGCGAGGTAACAGTAAGGATAGAACCCTGATGAAAGCCGTTTATAATATCATCTATAATTCTATATGCAACCGGATACGGTGTACACCTATCATTACATTTTGTAAGACAGCTTTCTATATCTATACGAGTATTATCAGGGCAAATAAGACCAACAAGCGGCATTAGAACAAATAACTCATTTGTATATAGAATCCATCTAGTTGTGCATCTATTGGAATATCGTAGTTAGCTCTCGAGCGTCTAAATGAATATCCTGCGGTTAATCTTAGATCGTCATATTTATGAACAACACTAAAATCAACGAAATTACCACTGGTCTTATTCATGAACATATATGCATATTTTGTTCTGAATAATGTATTTTTTGTAAAATTCCAATCAGCATCAACTCCAGTACCCAACAAAAACTTCTGATCAGACGCTATATCATTTAACCTATCTTGATTTACAGTTCCAGTTGTTCCAGTTGTTCCAGTACCAGTTGGTAGAGTAAAAGTGGCTCCTTGAGGAGAATTCAATTCGAGCTTATTAACCCACAGTTCTCCAATGATCAATGGATGCATACGGAAAAATGATCCGGTTATCCACTGTGTTTCAAGCTCCCACCTATGTAGACCGAATGCATGCCTAACATTAACTCGTCGGCCGGCTGGAAATGTCGTACTTCCTATTGTAATAGGATTTAATAGAGCACCATCGCCATTTGTGTCGGGTGCAAACATATAAGTATACTTAAATGTCGTACCATCTCTCGATCTAAGGTTAATACCAAAAGCCCATACATTTCTATTTAAAGCTAGGCCCAAATCATTAACTGAATCAATAGAACCATTTACACCACCAACACTAAATTTCGCCTTAGCCCAATATAATGACACCTCTGGTTCTATGAATATAAATCTCAAATTTATTGTTTTTGGAGAACCCCAACATTGAGCATAACCAAGCGCACGACCAAGAAAATCTTGTCTAAGGTAAAAATCCTGGCCTGTACAATCAACTGACGGTGGAAGTCCAAGAATGTTACGATTTGGAATCATATTCCACCAACTCGGAACTTGCGTCGGTGTGGGAGGAGGGGCGCTCCACCAGTACGCTCCAGACGGACCAAGAGCTACTCTATATGGAACGCCCTGACCAAAGGCCAAAACTGGCAATAACAGCAAAATGACAATAAACACAAATCTTCTTACCATATCCATACTCCTTTTTACGCTGTATAGTGCCAGCCCTAGCCTATACTATTCGGCTGGCGGTGGTGGTACTTCTACGGGCGGTGCTTGAGCCGCTGGTTGTACTACCTTACGCTGCCCTTTCTTCTCTTTACCGAGGGCTATAACCTGTTTTCGATCTTGAATACAGTTTGCGGCAAGATTCTGGAAGATTGTTTTGGCGGCAAAAAGTTGCTGGCTGATCCGTGTGGTTGCTTTATTATTACCAGTAGCTGAATCAGCTTTGTCCACGTCGCCATCATTAACAGGCTTAGCAAGAAGTGCTTTCACTCCTTCTTCTCCGTTGACAGCATTGTGAATGTCATCTACCAACTTGATGATAATGTCTCTCACCATATGACTATACCTCCGATACGTTTATTCCACGTGAACGCAGTCTGTCGATAATCGCAGTTCGTTCACCTTCTATAATAGCAAGTTGTAAAGTAATCTCTGGACAACCTTCTAATGGAACACAGACCATCCAAACATCTTCTAACGCTGTTTGTCTAGTTCTCATTCCTTGCAAAAAGGTTATCATGTATGCTTAATCTTCCTAAAAACTGAAACGCTTTGCCCCGGTTCCTCTTGTATATATGTAATTCTCCTAAAACCAGCCGCTTGGCTTGGTATTAAAATAGTATCGGCATCAAAAATTTGTAAATGCTCCTTTGGTACATTATCCCTAACATGAAACAGTACACCTGGGTATACTGATGCATCTGGATGTTGTGTTATCCAGCAGCCACCAAGTCTAAGAGACATGGCTATCTTTCTTATCGCATCAACTGGATATACGAAATGTTCTATGACATGACTTGTAATAATTATATCAAAAAAGCTTTGCCAATGCATGTCATTAATATCTAGAGTCTCCCAGTTTCCCTTAATTATCTTATCATTATAATACTCACCAAGCAAAGCGAGACTAGCCTCTACTCCAGCAAAGGAAATCTCAACACCATAAATCCTAGCACCCATCTCTTTTGCTGCTCCCAAGAGCCAGCCAGCAGAAGACCCAATTTCCAAGATATCCTTAAGCACCCAAGGTTCATCACTCAACAACTGCATTTGCTTTGCTAAAGCTTCATTTCTAGTTTTATGTTCTTTATCTTTTATATAATCTTCCTGATAATTATGATCTTTATCACGTCCCATATCATAATATGTATCAAAATTCTCTATAGCAATTGGTGCATGTGTATATAATAATCCACATTGTCTACATTTAGTATATTCTTCTCTTTCCAATTTTGTCTTTATAATTGGATTGTCTACGTGGCATAGAGGACAATAACGATTCATTTTATATACCTTATTATATAATATTTTTCATCTTCTTCTAGAGTTGCAATTGGTCCGAGTGTAAAATCTAATAAATCTATCAATGATTCTTTATCCCATAATATTCTATAAGCTTTCTTTGCTTCCAATGGATTTATACGCCGTACAAATAAAAATAGTCCATTTCTTGCCGCCCTATTCATTCTACTCATGAGATGTATCGGAGATTCAACCCAAGACAACACATTATTTACTAGCACTATATCAAATTTATTAACAAATTCTATTTCTTCTGCCAAAGAATAATATGTACGCTGTTTATAATCAAATAAATCTCTTGATAAGTCTAATTTACGAGCACTCGCATCGAATCCATAGAGTCTCTGCCGCCAAGACCCATATACTGCTCTCATTTCATGATATATAAATCCTGCACCTGAACCAACTATTAGTGCACCATCACATCGTGGCAAATTTGCAACTATATTAATTGCTTCCTGTGTTCTTTCATTCCTCTGAGTAGCATATCTATCTATTAATTCAGCATAAGTAAGGTCTGATTCTAAAAATTGTCTATATACATACTGATTAGATAATTCAAAGGATGCATACGTAAGATTGCACCTATAACATTTAACATATATAGTACCTTCAATTAAAGAACTATGATCATTAATACCACCACACATTGGACAATGACGAATTGGTCCAATAATGTTTATTTCTCCAAGGCTTGGACCATAGTTTTCAATAGGGTCAAAATTGTCTTGGTCTTTATCGATTTGAAGCAAGGACTCTCACCGCTTTCTGTCGCATTCTTACATGGCGTATGACCATGCTGAAAACACGGATTAAGTTGACAACCATTATCTGCGTCTAATGCTATACATTTCGGATAATAACTAGTACGAACGAACGAAGGGAATGGACCATATAAAGCTATAGTTGGTTTATTCATATTAGCCGCACCAGCTATGTGACATAATGCCGAATCAGGTACAACTAGAATATCTACTAAAGATACCAATGCAATTGTATCACGTATAGATTTTACCCATGATGCAGCATTATATAATCTCGGTGGATTGCCAGCCTGATTAATTAGCTTATTAATTTCTGGTGCTTCATGTGGTGAGTCAACTACTATGGCATTCCAATTATTCTCTATTGCTATAATCTTGGCTAACTCTATTATTCTTCGTTTTGGAAACGTTCGTACTGGTGAAGAGGCTTTATACTGGAATAATATAGTCGGTAATTTTAAATTAATTGTACTCTTCTTTATAGCCTTGGATATTGTTCTAAAATCCTCGACTGAATCTATTGCTGGTAGAATTGGTCTACGTAAATCCATCGGAATTTCATTCTGAAGATGAAAATATTCCGCAAATAGATCTATGGCATGAATATACTTAGCACGACCACCAGATTCTATTATACCCTCAAAATGAATATGATAATCGGCCCATGTTAATAGATTTGCATTAAATGGTAGTGCATGAGCACACTTATCGATTAAAAGCGGATGATCTTTGAATAAAGGTAGATATTTCTTACTACATGCTAGTTTTACTTCAAGTCCTGAGAATTTCTGGTGCAAGCGATATAGACTTGGAGTAATAAACAATAGATCTCCAATTCCACCAGTTCGCCACACGAGAAGCTTCTTACTATTGAGTCCAGAACCATCATACTTTCTGTAGTATTTATTGAGGTCTTCATTAGTTGTTATAGCACTCGAGAATCGACCAACAACTTGTTTGGCCATAAAGTCTGACATTACATACTTATTATTTGCCTCTAACTTATCGCCATCGACAATCAGAGGCATACAAAGTCCAATTACTCTCACTCAGTCACCATTTCGTCAGTATTTTTAGCTAAATGTCTTCTATAATTTCTTGAGCAAATCTTACTACAACATCTCTTCTGCTCCCAATTATAGTTAGACAATCCTGCCGGCCTATCCATTGGATTATGACAATAAGCACAATATTTTATTAAATCAGGATTAGAAGGCATATCATCAATAACTATTGAGTCAAATGACTTACCACGTATAGGTTTTGCTTCTGCCATTGCCATTGGAGCTACTACAATCTCCTTGGCTACTTCATTTTGTATTACTGATACCACATCATGTGTCTGTTGTAACTTTTCTACAAGCTTAGAGTCTACCTGTGATTTCTTAAGATTTATTCGCTGTAATAATTGTCCAACCTCTATCTGCGCTTCTTCTTCAGATCCTTCTTCATCAATGTGACCCTCTGAATACTCAGCCGGCTGCTGTGGTCCTTGTGTTCTAGCTAATTGAGCAAATGTCTTCTGAAAATCATCTTTTGAATATCCAACCTTTATATCAAAAGACCCAAGCACTTTTTCAACATCTTTAAAATTATTAGCTGCTAATTCTGTATGTACTTCATCAAGTAATTCAGGATATTTCTTAAGAAATACATTGATAATCGCAAACACAAATTGCCGCATACGTTGTAACGCGGTCGGCCACTCTGATTCAGTCATCAGAGTATTTACAGACACAACACCAACACGATTTAATTCACTGAGTTGGTGTAATTTACTTATCTCTTGTCCAAGTTTATTATGTTGTTCTACTAAATTCTTAACAACACCTTGGGATTGAGGGGTAAGATTACTCCTCTCCCTAAACTTTGTTACCACCTTTACGCGCTTATTCTTGTTCTTTGCCATTACTCACGCTCACTACAACAAATTTATAATATGATTTGTAACCATCGCCACTACATAACTCGCCTTCATCACCTACTTTCCAGTCTTTCTTGCCTGGTAATTTAGGAAAGTTAAATATGGCACTATGATCACAATCCCATGTATCTCGCACAATTGGACTAATTCCAACAGGACGATCTATGAATTTAATCCACGGCATTGTCTCTACCCGCCACTATAGCATTGATAAGTTCTGGCGAACCAAGCGCCGACATAAATTCTGGCTCTGTAATCTTACTCAGATTAAATTTCTCTGCCTTCTTTAATTTATCACCACCTGGGTTGGCACCAGTAATTAATACCTGTGTGGTTGATTTTGGACTCTTATGGAATATACCACCATACTCATCTATTAAGCTCTCAAACTCTTTGCGTGGCAATGTAAGAGTTCCAGTAATCGAGAATGTCATACCATTAAATGAACCACGCTCTTTTGTCATTACTGGCTTATCCATTTGGGCTTTCACTTCATCTGGTATAACAGTAACGTGATCTTTGAGAGCTAATATAAGTAATAATATACGATCTCTATCATTATCTATTGATTTAATAGTCTCATCACCAACACCTTCAATAGTATATAATGAGGTCGTACTGAAAGAATCATTAACAACATGTTCAAAGGCATCCAACGTCTTTAAACTCGCCGCAAGATCCTTAGAAGTATTCTCACCGATTAGCTTAATACCAAGACCTTGAATAAATCTAGAGAGCTTCTGTTCCTTACTTTTACGAATTTCAGCAAGAATGGAATCAGCTCTCTTCCATCCAACTATTCCCGCCCCAAGCGGAAGCCCCTCAAGAACATTTGGAGTGAGTGTATAAAGATCTGCAGGACTAGAAACTAATCCAGTACTAATCATAGCATTTATAGTTTCATCACCAATACCTAAAATTCGATTTATCTTTATATAAGACTTTATCAGACCAAAGCTTTGAGCAGGACAATCAGGATTCTTACAAAAATGTTCTTCACCAACACTTTTTATACTACTAGAACATATTGGACATTCTATTGGAGCTTCAAATTCTGTAGAAATATCATTCTTATCTTTGTTATCCTCTAATCTAGGTATCACATCATTGGCACGAATAACATATACCGTATCACTCTTCTTAAGACCTAATTTGGCGACCCTCGCGTAATTATGTAGTGTTATTCTTGTAATCTCCACACCATCTATTGTTATAGGTTCAACAATAGCAACCGGCGTTATTCTCCCTGTTCTACCAACCTGCGATATGACATCAACCAGTTTGGTGTCTCCACCCTTCGCCAAGAATTTTAACACGACCGCCCATTTTGGTGCATGAGTCCCATCTCCAAGTTTCTCCTGACTTCTCATTGAGTTCATTTTTATTACAATACCATCTATATCAAATGCATAAATGTCACGCATTTCAATAATATCTTTACAAACTTGTTCTACCCCTGACAGACTATGCACAATAAATCCTGGAACACAAACAAATCCACACATAGTAAGAAACGTCCGTGCCATCTCCTGAGTCTCAAGAGCCATTGGAGTAATAATACGATAACACACAAAACCAATATGATGAGAATCTTTCGTATCTAAACGGTTAATAAGTCCGGACACTGCATTTCTGGCGTTTGCCTTATCTGAGAAAAATTCATTATATGTCACTTTATCAAGTATTGCTTCTCCACGTACATGAATAGAACCATATTTCTTAAATTGTTGTACTTCCTGAGGAATTGATGGATTATTTATAAAATGACGAGAAATATCATCACCATAATCACCATCACCACGAGTAACCGCTCGATAGAAACTTCCATTTGAATATTCTATATCGATAGCAACCCCATCAGCCTTAACCTCTAGAACAACATCTTGCTCTGGCTTGCGCTGTAACCACTCTAGTATGTCAGGAACATTCTTGACCGAATCAAGACTCAACATACGCTCACGGTGACGCACTTTTGAATCTGATCTCGGCTTTACCCCAACTTCGCCAAAATATGGATTATTTGGATCAAGATACTTGAGTTTTTCTTCCTTAAGATCATATTTCCAATCTGAAATTTCAGATTCTCCATTATAATATGTCTCCGCATGTTGACGTAGTTCACCAACCAAGACATCTATATTTGATGTTGTATATGTATCATCTAAATATACTTTGAATTTAGCATACTCTGTCGCATCCATCTTCGACCCCCTTACGTTTTTTATAATCTAATCTATATTGTTCTAGTTCTACAGGTGTAAGTGAGTCGCCACAACCTATGCAGAAGGATATCTCATCACAATGATATCCTTCATCACATAAGCTATGATTCTCGCCACACTTAGCACACGTCCAGGGCATTATTCTTTACCTGGAAACATTGGCAGTACAGTACCACCACCACTTACCACTTCTGTTTTATCTAGTTTAGATAGCTCCTCTTTATACTTGCGCATAATTTCACTATCTTTCAATATTGTAAGATAGTAGTTAGCAGCTATCCCAAATTCCTGCATAGCCTCAAGATCATCAGAACGATTCTTCATAATGGCATGTGCTAACACAAATCTCTGCTCTGCAGCAAGAAGTTGATCTCTCATTCTAGCACTAATATCATTAGCAATGCTAACACGTCTATCAAGGCTAATCGCCTTAAGTAGTATCTCCTCAGCCTCTTTCACCGCTTTCTTGTTACTATTAATTATTTCACCATAACTTGGTTCTTTGTTATCCGACATTCGCCATATCTCCTTCTACGAATAGTCGATGCTTCAAATAATTTATCATTGAATGAGTAAGCCTCGACAAATCATCTGGTCGCACTTCAATATAAAATGCGCCCGCCGCACGAGCAAGACCATCCAAAGATAGAACACCAAGATTCATCAAAACATCATTACTACGTAATTCTACACCAGGTAGTGTACCATTATAGATATATATAAATGATGTAGACAACTCAAGATCATTAAAGAAATTACACAGAGTAGATAATGTGTCCGTGATTGTAACATGATGTGAATCAGCCACTACGAAAATCTGTTGCTGATCATTATACGCCTGTGCAAAAATGGTAGCAATATCTACTGTGCTAGTGCTCATGATCTCTCTCCTATACTGTCCAACATCCTCCTTAAGGATTTATGCTGCTTTCTGAAGCATTCGGACTGTATGATTCAACATTGTTCCACCGAGCAACTCCATACGTCTGCTTTTATCGAGTTGATACTCTTTCGCAGATGCCGTAATTGCATTATATACATCATATTGACTTGTATCATCCGTATATTTCTGCAATATTTGTTCTGCACTCTCTTTACCAACCGTTCTTGATAAAAGCTTTGTTATGGCCTCTATACCAATCTCACGATCCTCGTGATGCTTGATCGGAAGAATATCAAGATTCTTCATTTTATTATCGTGCATATATACTAGGGCCTTCTCAATATCTGGACCAAGTTGCCAGTCCATATCACCCAAACGATTCATAAACTTCTCGAGAATCGAATCTACATCAACACCGAGTTGTTTGATCTTAAAGTTAAACATCGCATCTCTGACAACTGCGCCATTGGCGCAAACAAGTCTATATGTATAGAGATTGGTATGAAGTTGAGTCCATGCTATCTTTGAATTAATAACTTCCAACCCAAGTTTAGTTGAATCACCAGCTATCGGACTGAATTCGTGTCGATCGGATGTCATGCAGATTCTTGAAATGTGTGGACCAGTCATAACCTTATCAACATTCCACCCGTCGCCTAGCAGAGCATCTATAATCTGATGATCATGAACTGGCTGGAAATTGGTAGGTAAAACACCGACCAACCTTGGAGGTCCACCATTCTGAACTACCGCACACATGACTTCTGTCTCTGACGCATTCAGATTGTGATTAATGTCCCACAGCAACTGAGGATTATCAATCTTCCACGCATAAGACTGTGGCATGGGTGGTTTAAATTGACGGAGTAGTGTTCTTAAACCATACTCATCAAGATCAAGTATATCATGCGGAGTACCTACTATGAAGGTATTCTCCTCAGTAATTGCTATATCCGCAAGTTTACAGACATAATAAGTTGTTTTCTCCATTTCTTGCGTGGCTACTTCTTGAGCCTTCAAGACCTGATCAATACCATTATACACAGATTCTTTCTGTGCTAGAACTTTTATCATATTGAACCCCCTATGCTAATATAGGTTTCACATTCGGTATCATTTGATACCGCTATATGTAAACCTGACATGTATTTACCCATCTCATGGGCCTTTACGCCGGCCTGTCTGAGATAGCGCTTAAAAGCTGCCTTGGCTTGCCTTGCAGTTTGTGCATCCTCAATCAAGAGGATCATATTAAGTCTTGGACTTTTTAACAGATATCCCACTAAAATCCTCTGCTTTGTTGATTAACTCCATCACCTCCTCATTCTTAATATCTTTAGTCATAGTTTTTACTAGAACTGTACCACCTTCTGATGATTTTGTACCAACAATCTTACATCTATCGAATGATGAGTCAACAGTTTGTAATACCTTTTTTAATGTCTCGCTAATAAATTCTTTATGCGAATCATAAAGAGTATTAACCCCATTATTAGCGAGAATATCATTCATCGCCAAATTAACTGCAGCAACCACTTCAGCTTTAAAAGCTGGATAAACTATACCCCATGATGTATGCTTACTAGACCATTTCTGTAGTTCAACCATATCATCATTGGATAAAGCAAGAAACTCCCCATCTTCTGACAATTCATTAATATCAACACCAGATTTCTCGAAGATTTGAGTACTTAGATGTGATTTAAAGTTTTTATCCTTGTCATCAAGCAACTTGAGCATCTTCTTCACGATCATATATTCTCTGATCATGATTCCTAGCTCACTACTATCCTCTATTTGTAGTCTCATCTTTATCACCTCTCAACACATAAATAAACTAATTGCTTATCGCAAGCAACACAAGCTAACTAAAATGCACGCTTCGCCTTCTTTGCAGCCCATGACATCCTATATGTGCTACGATAGGCTTTCTGACACGCTGGACATCGCGAAGTTTGATGCACATCTTCACTAAAAACAATACTTCTGGCCTGATGTCCTGGGGCAACTTTGTGTTCTCCGGTCTTCTCATCCTTATAACCACTACATGTAACAGCCACCTTTTTGCGCCTAAAAAGACCTGGATCTTTCGAACTAAAATTTCTTGGTGTAGGTTTATTTGGGTCTATCCTACCTTCGCCACGTTCCATTCCCATTAGTCACTCCTCTCGTTTTAGACCTCCTTCTCTTTGTGATATTTCTAACATCTGACTAAACCCATGATTAGCCAGTTCCTTTAAGATCTTCCATCGAGCTTTTAGCTCGTCCCTGATAACTTTGAGATTTTGATAAACTAGTAAAAGCTCATCGTCTGTAACCAACTCAGGCTTTCGCTTATGAAGATCTTTCAAGTAGTTATAATAATACCTAATCATTATAAATTGAAGAACAATCTGCTCACCCTGAAGTGGCACGTTTGATACATCAACATGATTAGGAATCTCTGCCACCTTCTCAGCAAGTTCATACTGAGCAATAATCTCTTTAAGTCTTGTTGGTAAAAGTTTATCTAGTAGCATTCTGCTGTAACTCCAATAGCTTTGTAATCTTACCAAACATCAAAAATTCCTCTATCTTTGAGGAAATTGAATCACCTATACCTGGTAATTCCTTAAATGCCTGTTTTGAAGATGGCTGTCTTGCCATATCATTAAACTTATCGGCATTCTCCAATAGAGACTCACCCGCCTTTAAGTATGCCTGTCTCTTACGTGGTTCCGGCTCTAATGCCGCTAGCTGTCTTAGTTGATAAACTAATTCAGCAAGCAATGGAGATACCGGATTAACAATAGTCTCTACCATTTTATCTCCTTAGATCAGATGGTGGGACAATTCGTGGAATTATTATTCTACTCGGTCCAGTATCCTGGGGCGATTTTGCTATTTCCTGTTGATTAGCTTTCTTAATAACTTCTTTTAACAGTTCCGGATTTGGTGGTCTAATCCATATCATCCTAAACATAATATTCGGATTAATTTCTTCTCGCAAGAATGGCTTCGCGCCTTGAAACTCTTGTTGCGTAAGATGCCAGATTAATGCAGGTGGAGGAAATTCCAACATTGGAAGTCCTTGCTCTGGAGGAGTTGGCATTAATCGCATAACTAACCAATCCATACGCATCATAAGCATGCCATTAGGTGGTACTGCTTCTATCTCGTTATAAAAACACCAACCATAGCACATTGGTGTAAATTGTTCCGGATCTGTTGGATGTAAAGCAGCCAACAAAAATATTGTATGATCAGGTGCTCTAGTAGACTCACCGCTTAGGTTTTTGTTTATTGCTTTTAGCTTGTTCTTTTTCACGTTTATCTTGCTCCCTATAGAAAACTCTCATCTCATATGATAATTTATCTGTTATCTCCTTATGAAGAGCCTCTATTAATACGGCATTTTCATAAGACAAATGACCTAAATCACTAAACAACTTATCTGTCATAAATTTATATACAGCTAGTGCATCTTTTACTACCCTAGTCTTTTTTAAACTGTTTATAGTTCTAAATATACTCTCTTTTACTTCTTTGCAATAATCTATATAACAAGCTTCACACATTGCAAAATTAACATTTGCATTATTAACAAAATAAATTCCGACACATCTTTTAGACCTAATATAGGTATCGCCATGCTTATAACCTGTACATGGTGACTCTGTTACCGGCCTCTTACTTGTATGTTCTCTTCGTATCATTTAAAACTTCATTAATGATAGAGTCTATTGTTCTATAAGCTCCAACCCGATTCTTTAGATCCTTTACTATGTTACGAGCTTTAATTGGTTGCATCATGTATAGTCTCGCTATTCTCTCCTCAAAATTATCACAACCACCAGATGGTATGGTATTACATGGTACTGCAGATGAGTATAATAGATCCCAATCACCAAGATTAACATGTACACTAGAATTAACTAACTGTCCGACTCTTCTTCTAAGTAATTCAAGATCTATTCTTCCCGACATCACATTAAACTTTGCTTTTCTTGGACAAATGGTACAGGCTCTATCACTATCACCATAGAGCATATCAAATATTTCTCGCATAATCTCAAGTTTTTCACTTGGAATCTCACCAAAGAAAATATGGTCTTTTATAACTTCCAAATCTAGTTCTTCCTCAAGTCGCTCAAATGTCCTATCTTCCTCACCAAAAATTGACATAGAGGCATTCTCAATAACCGACACAACATCATCAGCTTCAAGAACCGTATCAGACATCGATACTTCAATTATATCAGTATTCATACAATAATGTATGAAACTTATATTATCAAGTTCTAATTCAAATGCTCTATCTCCCATATGTGAAACTGGAGATTCGGGATACCAAGACCTAACCCCCTCAGTATAACACTCTTTACATATATTCTTTGCTGGCAACCGTCTAAACTTCTCATTAATTAGTCTGGCCCTATATAACTCAATTTCACTAATATCCTCTTTAGTATTATGCCTAATCTTCTTACACTGTACAGCATCAAAATAAATCTGAGATAAATTCGGTCTAAATATACGATGCTGTGAACCACAGACGTGACATGTCTGCATAATTCGTCTAGTATTGCGTGCTCTTCTGTAATCTAATACAGCCCATTTGCCCTTATTGATCAAATACATCAACGGGTCATTCGTGTCTACCTCCCCATCAGGCGACAGTCTTGCTTTTACATCCATCATACCACGAGACACCCCGATCCAGAACTCTTGACCAGCATCATACTCGTCTGCTTGTTGACGTGTTTGTTCCAAAGATCCTTGCCATTTTCTACTGATGTTATTGGTTGTAACTCTACCTGGATAGCCAGCCTCTTGAATAAGCGTCACCAAACCATTTTGAATCTCTTCAACTTCTGCTCTAAACTGTGCAGGAACCTCATCTAATGGTGACTTTTCTGGCCATAACTCACGCATTCGACCAACCATGGTTATTACATTCTCACGCCTTACCATCATATCCCCCTCATATTTGATCAGACGTTTTTACTTTAAAATCATGTATTAATGAATTATATACAGCAGCACTTATAAGCTCACCGAGATCATCCACTATGCGCCGCTTTTTATCAACCCACTTAAATACCCAATACCCAACTTCTCTGTCATGATCAACATAGGCTATATCTTCTGGATATAGACCAATTTTCGCTTTGATCTCTTCTCGTTCCATTATTACCCCCTAGCACGAATAGATATGCTGAAATGCCGTATCCATTACCGGATCATGAAGATGTATTAATTCTATTTCGTCAATTGGTCTATCATTACGTAATTGTAACATATAACTACTTTTTGCCCCTTCTCTTGTAATTAATTGTGCTAGAATTATGCCAGTTGGCGTATCACTATTTAAATACATATTAATTTTATCAACGAAGATAAATGAATCTATGTTAGCATCATCTCGAATTAAATCAATTTGACTTTGTTTAAAATTTGCAACAAGATCTTTATACTCAGTTACATCAATCTTTGCACGTTGATCAGGGGAAATAACTAATCGAATAGACTCTTGTTCTTCACCAGCAGAAGTTACAAAGTGTGGACTTAATACACCCGTAGCCGCTATTTCATTTGCAGCCATCCACAAGAGTTTATAAACATCCTCCATTATAAACACTGCATTCTCCCTTTTATTGAATTTTCTTGTAATAATGCTACGATTCCCCTACGTTGTTCTAATATTCCCTCCTTTGTAAATACCACTGACCATATCCCAGCATCACGTGATAGTAGACATCTTGCCCTCCTGTCCTTTGATATAAAGGACATTATTAATGGGTTATGGCATTCAACAGTTAATGTACCAACATCAACACACGGCATATCATCAACTAATGCTACAAACTCCTCTGCTTTATCAAAGTTGCCAGTCCTTAACACAAAATGTAAGAACTTATCATAGACTATCCATCCCCGCTGATTATACCGGCCGATGAATATGTCCTTATACCACTGGAGTGTACCCCGATTTGGCAACTAATTCCCTTATTTCTTCTTGTGACATACCTTTATCTCTCATGAGAGTAAAGAGTTTTGATTCTACTGTTTTTCTGGCCTTCTTATTAAGATTACGCTTCGTCAAAATACGTAACATTATCTGTGCTTGTTTGGTAAGTTCTACTTTGTGTGGTTCTGAAGGTGGGATTACTGATGCTAGTTTGCATAAATCACAGCGTAATTGATGTTCTGGTTCTCTACCTAAAAAATAGTTACCACATGAACACTGGATCTTATACACATCAACAATGGGTTTACCATCGTTTACTTCACCCTCAACCAACTGATGATATACCGCCTTCTTACCAGCCCGAGGAGCTTGTATCTGCACGGCCTTAACTTTTTGAATTTTGCCTACTTCTAATTGAAGGTGTCGTGGGAGCCACGCTAATGTGGCTTTATCTAGGAGTGGAACTGTATTCGGTGTGGTTCGTACGATTTCTCTTAAAACTAGATCATTCCATGTTGCTCCATTTTTTATAAGGTTTAGCGCCTCTAATATCGACGCACGATGCTCCGCATCCTCCGGAAGGAGGGTAATTATTTCATCTATTGACTTCGGCTTTTTCGCCATGTCTTTCCCTATTTAAAATACTGGTTTGAGACGGGGAGGGGGATTCCCCGTCTCATTATGGATCGATTACAAGGCTAACCCCAGCTTTATTTTCGATCACCAGTTCTAGTGGGATGATACTTTCCTAGGATTTTTCACATCCTCACTATACTCAATACTGACCTCTATCTTTTGTGGCACTTTACCACCAAATATATACTTTGGAATTTCGAGCTTTTGTAACATCGGTGGTGTCGTGCCGTCATTTATCTCACCATAAAGAAGTTTTAGCTTCTTATCCTTCCATAGCTCGAATGTTGCGGTTCTTTTCATAATGTGCCTAACACACTTATTTCCGATTTGATCAACTCATAATGAGAGTCCTCGTCTGAGGTTTCAACTGGTTCTGCACCCTCAATCGAGAACAAGATCATATCTCCAGGCTTAAGATATGTCTTAATGAATTTACCTTTGTTAGGGCCATCGAAGTGGGTTTTACCTGGACCCACCGCAATAACCTCACCAATTACATGCTCGGTGTGGCCGGTGCTTTCGGGAATAATAATTCCTCCAGAGCTTACCTGCTCCTTCCCTAGCGAATCGCACCGTACCAACACCGAGTCGCCTATAGGTTTGATCTTCGCCGGATCAACCGCTTTCATGCAGCCGCAGCCTCCTCAAGGGATTTGATCTGCGTTTTTATATCCTCGATCTTCTTTGACACCACCTTGTGCGATTGACCATCCTTCAACGTCGGAAGGAGATTGGTATATGAATCCAATCGCTTACGCAATGTCAAAAGCGCATCCTGCTTGGTAGCCACTTTCACAGCGCCAGACGCCCTCTTCTTAAGATTCGAGGAACATTGTGGACAATGAATCTGATGACTTGGCTCAGGGGACCAGAAATCGACCTCGCATCTCGGACAATGCGAGAGGAATGTCTTCTGACCGACCGGATCCACCTTCAAACGATTGTCAGCCATGGCATCAGCCGCTTCGATGGGCGCACGCCCAACTGTGCGAATAAATCCTGCGCTATCCTGGTAGATAAATCTACTACCAACCTTAGCACCAGTCTTGAAGATCGGCACATCAGCAGGATCAAATTCGATGATCTTACCACATATCAACTGGATTGAACTCATGAGGATCGGACCCTTCGGGAATGAGTTGGTGCAACGAGCAAACGCCTTGCGAAGATCCTCACTTTCATCCCACGATGAATCTTCATCGATGAGGTCCAACACCTCCCTGACGGCATCAACATTATCCTGGGTCGTCATGTTGGTTACAGTAGCACGTCCAATAAGAGCACGACACTCTGCAACTGCTGTATTTTTGTCGATCTTGGAATCGAGGTAGGAACTTCCCGCAGGAGGGAGCGCTGAAATCTTATCCAGGATGTCCTTCACGGAAGTTGTAGTTTCTTGTACTTCGGCCTTGTCTACTTTGACTTCGGCCTTAGCATCCACTTCGCTCTTGCCTTTGTCCTTCTTTGTTGCCATTTTAAACCTCTCATTGAATTGAGTAGCGGAAGCAAGCCCCCCGCTCTTGGGACCATTATAACACGGCCCGAGATGTTTTGTCAATTGTTGAACCCAATGCGAATCAAAAAAAATATCGCACAGATTCAAGCCCATAAAGCCGATACGCGAACTCACATCCGCGAAATCGGTCCCCCAAAAACTGTTGTACTCTCCCTTCTGCGATCTGTAAATTGACCGCTTTTCCAACTAGAATAATACCAGTTGTTTTTATCGGTACTTTGCATTCTGTAAAAACCTCTTTAGCCCGTACCTTCTGCTTTGCAAATCTACTTTCCAGCACAACAACGTTCCCTACTTCCGGTATCGTCGATGAACCCCGAGCCGCAAAATACATGATTTGGGATACGTACTCTATAGACGGCGGCTGTGTAAGAATCAATTTGTCATTATCATAT
>WSSedB2CaDRAFT_1000012_pt1 | contig 16349 bp, 20 predicted proteins | sample WetSurSB2Cattail_FD_9461 | JGI IMG/M metagenome (IMG submission 9461)
CATATTACCTTCGCAGCATATACAATTTGTCTAGCCGTAATCTTACCTTTAATATCTTCCTCAGCTAATCCGGTTGCTGCCATTAATATAGGAACAATACGTCTAGATATAATCTCTACCATTTTGCTTATGAAAACACTGCTTTCTTCCATCGAGGCCTTATCTTCCTTTAATAAATAAAAAGCAGAAAATCCTTCAGCAATCACACCCATAAGCTGCTCATATTTGTCATCTGTAAGCTCATCAATATCATAAATGTCTTTACCTATCATGATGGGCTTTGATATAGGTTCCAGATAACTTAATTCTTTAACCAGTTCTTTACTGGCTGTGGCGTCTATTTTTGCGCTCATATATTTATACCTCTATATTAAGATACAGTTATTGTAGTTAGCATCCGTCCTCTTGCAGACTCATTAAATGCTGTAGCCGCAACAACACTACCAGCCGCAGTAACAGCAAAATATTTAGCTCCAGTAGCAACGTTTATTTGATATTGCTTCTTTGCTATAGAGCTAATTGTTACATCATCTAATGATGCCTTTGCTATGCCACTACCAAGTGCCTGTACTCTTGTGAATGTTGTACCATTAGTAGAATACCAGAAATAGTATCCGGCAATCAGATCATCAAGGGAGTTTGGTACAACAAAATTCACTAGAACATTACCAGAACCAGTAGCTGTAGCATCAACCGCTGTTGGTGCTGCAAGCTTCTCTAATTGAGTCACAAGACCCTCAACACCGAAGTCATCAAGACCATCAGTATAAGTTGCTGAAAAATTAGAACCACCATCAACAGCATACTGTTGACCATATAACCCATCTTCAACCATGCCGGTAATGTCTCTAAGCCATGAAGTGGTTCCACTACCGCCATTCATACGAAGATAGATTTTCTCTTCGAGTGAGTCTTTCGCTGAACCCTGTGGCTTAAACTTCACGACATCAACAGTCAATGAGACATCAGCCAATAGTCCATCGGCCGGTTTCTTATACTTCGTTACAACTGTTGCCATATCATCCTCCGATTAAGTTTTCACTTCTTCTAGTCTGATTCCTTGAACTGATATTGAGCAGAGTGCCATCCACGGCTCTCTATTCCAACTTGTTGAAGCATTAATTTGTTCCTGAGTATAAGCATCCGCTTTATCCTGAAATTTACCATCTATAACCTCAGCACTATCCTGAGGAATATTCCACGCATCAACACTTATGCCAATATTTTCTATAATTTTGGTGACCCTATCGCCAAGAACATAAGTCTGACCAAACTGCTTATATTCAAATATAATAGCACGTTGCAAACTCTCACAAATAGCTGTAGGCATTACATAGTCTCCACAACAGTACCACTAACATTAAAATATCCAATATCACTATCAGGGAAAACCTGAGTCACTGAAGGTTTACCTTCCCAATAGCCCCAAGAATCCAAAGTCTGTTGAAGAGCATCTGCTCTCACGTTTAGAATCTGGACTCTACGTAATTTTGTTTTATGTGTATACTGAAACAATAAATCACCCTCTTGTGTTCTCCGTATACTACTATTTAATCTATATGTAGTTAATTCATATACTATCTGGGGTAGTTCATCCAATGGATAAGACCATTTAGTTTCATTAAGCCCTATCCCAGATAGTATTTCAGTAGCAGTTGCCATGATTTACCACGGAGGATTAGTCTCACCACATGCCTGAGATTCTACTGTAACAGACCATGTAGCCCAACCCTCTTTTTGCATTGTCATTTCAGCAACAGTAACAATACCAGTTACACTATCAGATCTTTGACTGTCGGCAGACTCTAAAGTCATAGTCGCTCGACAACCTGCAAGATCTTGCCATGTTGAAGCGCTACCATCAACTATAACCACACTACCCGTAGTTATAGGATTCCTCTCAAACGTTGCATTCATTGAATATCTATGACGCAAATGTTTGAGCAAATTGATACGCAACAGAGGATCACCAGGATCACCAGATCCAGACCTCACTTCATTACGAAGGAGTTCAATGGTATGCGTATATGTACCATTCACAAGATGTCCAAGTGTTGACCAACCAGCAGGACACGAACCAGGATCAGCGCCAGTATCACTAGTCATACCAGCACAAGGATTTGGACTAGTGATAAGATCATACGTGGAGTTATCCTGCGTAAATTGATCTCGAGAATAGGAAACTTCTCGAGAAGTACAGATAGCATATCCAGTAATCGTACCAAAATCAACTGAACTCACCGAAATTGGAAGTGCATTACCAGCCGGCATAGAGTTACTAGATATACGCATTTGAGAAGTAAATCGTAGAACCTTCTCACAGTCGCATATAAGACCTTCAGCCGTACCAACCTCATGTCTTAACGCTTCTGCATTGGCGGTGAGAGAGGCATTCATAATGCCTATGTCTGCACCGAACACCAAAACGTCACAGTTGAGTGCCATGTTTATTCCTCCTCAATTATCCGTATGTCGTTTGTGATTCCATAGTATATGACCATGTTTGTATATCATTGTATGGTTCATTGTGCTGTTCAGCAGATACCCACTTCTTAGCACCTTCTAATGTAACTGTCGCATTATTAAATGCTGATTCTATAGTCTCGCTAGTAGGATCACCTTCCATTTTTTTATCTGTAGTAACTTGTAAATTCTCTACAATTTTATATGGTATTGCGACAGCTATGCCAGATATTGGTTTATCAAAATCTGAACCATCCATTCCAGTTGGACCGGGAATTGTACTCAATTCAATGTGTCTACGATAATTCATTTGTGTTGGATATAAATTACCAGCAAGTAGGCCCCACGCACACACCGTAGGAGTAAATGACATTTCTGGTATAGTAACTGAACACTGACCAGTAGTAACAAATTCTTTATATACCCATGTCCACTGCCACATAGTCTCCTTACTAGCCTGAACTGATGTCTCCGCAAGATACATTGTAGAAGAAGAGAATATTTTAGTAGGTTCAGAGGGTATAACTCCATAGGTGGTAAGATTGTGGGTTACTTCTGCCGATTCAACTAGATTACAATCTAGTGTCCATCTACCACCGGACTCAAAGTGACCAACAACTTTCCAGCGTATATCTTTGGTATAACTATAAGTAATTATACCTTCATCACTACCAAATATGTATGGACCGCAGGTTACTCCAGCCATTACCAGAAAGCGCTCCCTTCGCCTACACACTGACAGACAATGAGCTTAAATGGAAATATAAAATTTCCTGGCGATGTACTAATCTGAGTATAAGAAGTAAGATCAGACGGCGTACCTTGAGCCGAAGCCTGTCTCATCATTTTCTCATTACCATCAGGTGTTAAATACATAGTACTCGGTGTTATATAGCTCTTATCTGTCTTTATGTGCTGATGATTTTCCATATAAGGTCGCACATATCCTTGATTCGTTCGGGTGTAGAGCGGGATCGCTTTAGCGGTGGGTGGCTCGTCACTATTTAGTGCTTCGACAAGCGCATTTCGGAGGGACATTAGTTTATAACCCATAGGGTCATCTGATGTTTGTAGTGATGTCACTGAAATCTGAAACTGATGGAATCCGGGTGCTCTCATCACCCTAGAAAACCAATCAAATATTATAAGTCTAATGGGACCGCCATCCGCAACCTGTTCACGGTCAAGGAAGAACGGTGGACACCACCCTCTACAATATGTCGCATTACATAAACCTTTGTCTTTTTCTCGCACCCCCGGCGATTTGATCGTACGGAATAGTCCATCAGGATCTCTGGCCGTACATCCGCTCTCTTTGTCATTGATACACCGAACGTTCTCTGCCATCTTTACAATGGGGTCCCTGTTCAGCGCGTACAAAGTCTTCGAAAATCGATTTAGTAACCAATACTTGAACGATTCTCGAATGGCTATAAGATCTAGTGTTGCAGCTAACACGCATTTATCCTGCCTGACGAAGCTTTTTGTAAACTTCGTGCGTATCTCTTAATTTAGATCTATTTTTCTCTTTTCCCAATGATCTACCTAACATTCTTCCGTCAAGAGTACCAAGGCCAGCACCCACCACAGCACTACCACCTATAATACCCGCTTTTATAAGTTTTAACTTCCTTGGCGAGTACTTTGGAATCCATTTAGTAGCTATCTTTGCCGGAGCACCCTTACCCTGATATCTATTCTGTAATCTCATTAATGCTTCATTTGCAAGTTTTGCTTTGCTTGTTCCTGGTGGTATTGTTCGTCTTTGTAAGGCCTTACCAGCCTTCATAAACTTACGTTTGTTAAGAGGTCTAACGGTATGAGCTTTAACAGGCTCTGGCTTCTTAGCACGTCTTAAATAATCTTTTATTCTCTCATGATGTAAAAACCCTTGCCCACCCATTATAGCAGCACCGCCAACACCACCTATACCAGCACCAATCTTAGCAGCCCTCTTCACACTAGGATGTTCATCATAATCATATGTAGATTTAATACGCTGCTTAATAGAAGCTTCAAGCAAAATATTATATACTAAATCAGCAAAACTCATCCTACTGTAGACCTACTTACCTTTTGAGCTAACCCAAATGAAGCTAAAGTTGTTTGTAATGTTCCAGATGGAGCATGGGTTGCATCACCATATTCTTTCAGTGCAGCCATTGGATGATTATTCACAATATCTATAACCTTTGAAGTCGAATGACTAGGCTGCACCGATAAAGCCCAATGTGAGGCAACTGCTGGGTCAGGGGTATTCTCCTGAAGAGCCTTTACTAAACCTTCCGCATGTTTCTCAACTGCTTTGAAGAATATACCCGGCTTAGTACTAAGTATCTCTCCGAATCGCTGAATTGCCATCTTGCCTATAAACTGACCGCCTACCATGCAGTTGCCTCGTCATAAGATATTAACCGACTACACTTTCTACAGCGTAAACTACTTTCCATACTACAATAGAAGACGTGGTACGATCTACAAGAAGGACATCTAAAAACCTTCTCATCAGGATCACCACTTACCTGATTTACCTTTGGTGGTAGTTCATTTGGTCGTGTTCTACAGAATTTACATACACTACCAATAAGTATTAGATCATTTCCACAAGCCATACATTTTGTCATGCTGGGGGTCCAAATCCACCTGCCCCATCCTCTGCGTGACCAGTAATCCAGGAGGGCATGTGTCTATTTTCAGGGTCCATCAACCACCAATCAAGCCAATAATCAGAATCCCATGTTGCCATCTGTGCTGATGTAACATCTTCTCCAGTATCATTGAAAGGAATAGGAGAGACACCATGAAGATCTGGTGATGGTGTCATTAATGGTTTCTCATTAGCTGTAGAAGACCATTGAGGTTTAGTGACACCAGGATCAACAAGAAAATCATATAAAGCATCATTACTTGCCGGCCCTGCGTAAACATGTTCCTCTGATGATGTTAAATCTATCTGATCAGGAGGAGTATCATCTGGTGGACTTAAATCATCAGGTATGTCTGCCGCTATAGCACTTACTGGCTCTATATCAATGTGACCATCAAAATTAGCATTCTGAGCATCAGAGACTGCTGCAGCAATTACTAGATTAAAATTTGGAACATTATAACCAGTATAACTATGCTCGAACATTCTATCATCACTAGAAAATCTACGTAATTTATAAAATACTACACCATCAAAATAGATATCATAACCCATACCACCACAATATGCACATTGATGATCATTACCATATGGATTATTCCAAAAGTCAGTTTCATGAGTCCCAATTCCATTACAATGTGGACACTTAGGACCAAAAGCATCGGCCTCAACATTATAATCACCAATACATATATGATAATCAACACCATAATTTGGAATGGTAAATCCATAATGAAATTCAAAAGATCTATTAATAGCTATAGCTTGTACAGCAGATGTAGCTACTGTCTGAGCATAATCTTCATCAAATTCAACAGCTTGCAACCTTGCAAAAAATTCAATACCAATTATCTTACCATCACCACCCTTAGAACTATCGGAATTAATTAATTTAAATACGGTACATGTTGGCCAACCTTCAAGAGATCTAAATATCTCATGCCCCATCTCAAAGGCTTCCTTAATTCTATTAACATCAGATTCTTTTAAACCTATAGTAGACATTTAAAACCTCTTTCTAACCATCCATCATCCTATTGAATCATCCATTATATCTATAAATTCTGGATAAAATTCTTCATAGTTATTACTTTGTATATCCTGAACTCCCTGTTCAATGCGAAAATGAGACTCCCTACACCATTCAACAAATTCATCAAATTCGTAACATGCATAAGTGGCCGCAGTTAAAATATCTTCATTATCTAAATCTTCTATTAAATCCCTAAATTCTCTTCTCATCCTATCTACAAAGTTATCGTTAAGTCTTCTATCCATACTAAGTGATACTGCTGTACCATCCACATAATCTATCTTGTCCCATTCTTTATTATCAGATTGTCCACCGACTATATAATTACTCTGACTTTCTTGTTGACCACCAACAATCACCATCTTGTCTTTGCCAAGAGAAACACCACCAGGATATAACCTAAAGCCGGCCGATGGATTATAACCCTTAACTCTATCATAATCTTCTAATGTTGGATATACGCCATCTTCAAATAAACTTCGAGTATTGTGAATATAAGATTGAGTAACGGAAAAAACTGATCTCTTCTCGATATCCGTTGCAACACTATAAAATCTTTCTTTATATAATTTCCACGATCTATCCAATTCACGTATTCTATTAATGAATTTATAGGGTAATCCACTACGACTTATAATTTGATCACTCTTCTGTATATTAAGAGCCGTCAAATAATTATTAACCAACATCTGTAAACAATGTCTTAATGCTCGTTTTGTAACCCACAGTTTCTGAGCATTGACCGTTATTACTTCATCATCAAGACCACCACCACCGCCAGCATCAAGATCATCACCAGGGATACGCCTTACCTTACTACCAGTTGGATCAAGTTGATCACCACGTCTTTTCTTAAGACCAGAACCAGACATATCATCTGGATGACCTATTGGTCCACCACCTGGAACACCAGGGAACCATGGTGTTCCTCTTTCACCTAGAGCAACTATAAACCATGCCTCAACATACTCAAGTTTCGGCGGTACTTTAATATAATACCACGAATCAAAATAATAATATGGCTTACCAATAGGAATACGGAAAGGTGCACTAATTACATTATCAACCTGTTTAAATCTGTATGTCCAGTCACTATAGTTACGAACTATTATTCTAATTCGAAATTCACTATCTTTATATGGATCTACAATATAGACCGCAAAATTATTATCAAAATATCTAACACCATCATCAAGTGGAATTCTAAAATGATAATCTTTATAAATAGAAGCAACTGGTATTATATAGTGGACATCAACGACAGGATACCACAAGTTCATATATGTACGTGCTTCTACATATACTTCACCCCACTCATATTTTAAATGGAAACTAGCATCCTCATAATTCCAATCAGTATTTAAGTAGATATTAGTTTCTTTATAAAGAGTACCCCAATCATAATTATAATAAAAGTTACCATCAACATATATTGTAGCTGGTGGTTGATGATAATAGAAATTAGTTTCAGCATGATCTAATGGATGCGTCCAGAAGAAGAAATTATTATCACAATGTTCACCAATAACATTAAATAAATAAGTAGTAGCATCTAACCATTCAGGAACTAATGTATTTATATAATAATTATGATCAATATATGGAATAGCTATATGTGTTGATGTATTATAATCAAGATAATCTATATCAGAACTACCAACAAAAATTATCTGTGTAGCACTAGGATCTCCATCAATACAAATTCTAAATTCATTTGATATATCTGTCTCATCATAAATGTGATGATATATGTCAGCAGTAACATCATCGCCATAACACGCATTTAAATAAAAATTAGCTTCAACCTTAGCATCATTGGCTATATATATTGATGAAATAGAATCTTCGGCCGAGTCATTATTTGTTAATATGAGTGTATTACTATCTTCACAACTTAATACTGATATCGTAATATCAAAAGAAACATCATAATTTGTTGCATCAAGAAATTTTGTATATAGACCAGATACTATTGGTTCAGCTATGACTGCATGAATAAAATTAGCATCAGTACTATTTTCATCTATGTTCTTTATTCTATATTCACCATTATAATATGTAGCATACTCCGCTGCAATATGGGTGTTAGTTTCAATAAATGCTGGAACAGGTATAAATGTAGTTGAATCAACATAATAATGATCAAGTGAATGATACTGATAATTAGCATCAATAAACTCTGGCGTTGGTAAGAATATATTTGCATCAACATGGTCAGGGATTCGTAAGAATGTATCTATATCATAAAAAGCATGACCTAATTCAAAATAATATGTAGAATCACAATATTCAGGTATTATTAAATAATAAGTTGAATCGTAATATTCTGGAACCGGAATAAATGTAGTGGAATCAATATAGTCTGGAATATATAATAAAATACTAGCATCTTCAAAAACAATATCGTAAGCAGATATAAAGTATGTAGAATCTCTATATGTTTCAACAATACCATGCTCATTAACTGATAATATTGTATCTGCCTCAGCAAAATCTACCTGAACAACTGGTAAATAAAAGTTATTATCTATACGATCTATTTTACCAAGAAATGACGAAGTACGATGACCGGAAGAGATTCTAATTGCAATAATTGTGGTCGTAGTAGCATCAGAATTAATTAATAGATTATATAATGGAGTAACATAACCAGTTGAGTCATGAATAACACCATCAACATTAAGAACTGCAGTAATACCATTAATAAAAAGACAAAAACTATGCCATTGATTATCACACCAAGATTCTATACCATTACTATACTTAGCAACCCATTCAATTGTTGATGTAGAATCTAATATTACATCTGCATCAAGTGAACCACCAGGACCTAATTGTATGGCCCTGTCTCCTGCGACACTAATTATAGAACCAGATTGAATATAAAGATTAGAGGATGGAACTATACAATCAGGTATGTAAGCGCCAATAGAATCCACCGAAGTGGAATCCATTACCCAAAAATGACATACACTCTGATCAATATATATGGAGGTATAGTCAGACACTATCACCCCCATTAATTTGTTGAGGAATTATTTCAAGAAGGCGGGCATAAGTTGCATGTAATATTATAGCCAAGGGTCTTCATCGTAGTATGCGTCTACAAGATGTCCATGTGAATCATAGTATAATGTATGATCGGCACCAGTCCAAGTGTCTACTCTATAACCCATTGGAACTGATACAGACGTAATTGCTGATTGTTCAGGTCGGAAGATCCAATGTACTCCATCAAACCAGTGATCTTTACGAGCATTATTCCATGTCTGATCTATTTGATCTATCCTCTGCATAATTGCCCGAGATGGATCTGATAGAGACAACGATTTGCCAGCTTTACCTATGGAGAATTTTGTTAACCAGTTATTTAAAATTCGCTGTAAACAGTGTCTTACCCCACGCTTTGTGAGCCATAAAATTTCCCACTGATTGTGCCAAGCTAAACCCAGCGCACTAACTGGCATTACATCACCCTCTGAATCCATCTGAGCATCAGCATATTCTAGATCGTCTAATTCTGTAGATAAATCTTTTAATTCTCTTTTTATTCGGGTGATAAGTGTATCAGATGTTGCAGTTGGTGTTGCGGTTACTTTAAAATAATCATCATATATAATTGGAACTTGACTTACATAGGCATACCAACGTATTCGATATATACCAATTGATGCTATAACTGGAACAACATAATCAAAATAGAAAAGTCCGGTCTCTTTCTTACTCACAGTACTCGCCGGCACAAATACTTGTAGGGCCTCATTTTCATCATATATTTGAGCATACGGTTCTCCGACAGTTGAATCTACAGGAGAACCAGTTAGACCATCATACCAGCCATCAGGATCAATTGGTATATTCTCACCAGATTTATAGAGGACTGAGCATCTAATTGTCTGGCCGATTACTACCTGTGCAAATGCCATTTTGTCCTCACATTAATAGCCCATCATTTACATACTCCGGTATATAATTTTGATCATCTAACTTAGCAACCATATCTTGTAACCAATCCAATACTACTTGCTGATCTATCTCAAATATACAAGTATGAACTCGATTACAAAGGTGATTCCATTCTTCCTCTGTTAAAGGTCTTTTAAATAAATCACTTTCATCAAGATATCTAACAGCTTCATGTGTTGTAAATGCAGCCCTTGAGCGTTTAATATAGTTCTTTAAAATTTCTCTACCATTTTTATCTTCTGATAAAGACAAGAACTCTATTGGCGACAATAGTATATCATGCCAACCCATATTATTCTCCGATTAAGTATTAAATTTTGCCAATACCAATCTTACCTTTGCTTTTGTTGGTACTGAATCACCAAAGAAGCGTAAGTATAAACTACTTAACACAACACCATTTACATCTTGTTGATTATGTCTAAATACTTTTGGAGCCATATAAGTGTGTTGGTAGGTATAATATGTACTCCCCACTATATCTGTAGCATGAACAAGTTCAAATCCCCATTCTTGCATATCAAGACTAGTAGGACTTACACCAGATATCATGTTTGGAGCACTAAAAATACAAGCACTCCAGTCTGTAGAATCAGTACTAATGCTTATATCACAAAGCATACCATTAATCATTTCGATTGGAAGCTCAATATCTGTACTAAAATCAGTCTCTAAACCAAATTCGAAATCCTTTATTATCCTCGTAAAGAATCTTCCAAGTTGCTCCAAAGGATCAAGAACGCCAACTTCGTAGATTTTCTCAATAGATGCCATGATAATCTCCCTTATGATCCACCAGTTAAATCAACTAGTAACTGTTTACCTTCTTTTTGTTGAATAAGCGTGCCGTGTGGTTGTTGACCCCCAAAACCAGAACCAAACACTAAGTTAGTAAATCCACGATAATTAAATTTGCCGGATTCATCTTCTTTAACATTATTACCATTAACCGGCATCATAAGAATATTCCCATTCTGAGGAATTATCGGCTTTGGAAGCATTATTATATTTCCATTACCAGGAGTAGATGATACCGCAGTCATTGTATGCTTATTACCATAATTTACTAATGTCCGAACAGTATCAAAGAAAATCAATATACAAGCTTGTGACATACGCATGCCAGCCCCACCATGAGAAACTTGCCATCCACCAAAATAAGAAAGTGGAGTATTACTAAGTCCATTTATATCATCAATAGTCCAAGGCAAATAAGTCGCAGGATTGATTGTATAATCCCAAATATAATTATTATAAGCATTAGCAGCAAGAATGGCGACATTCGCACCTAAATTATTATATTGTGTGTTCCCTATCTTAAGACAACCCGGCCTAACTACACCTGCGGCTCCTACCCCATTCCATCTTTGTATAAGTCTAACTGTTATGTTCTTAGCTGTTGGGGGTAATTTTGGATAATTAAAGGTCCAATAATTATATTCACCAAAATTTGTTACACTACAATATGATGTATCATCAGGCGCACCAGGAACTTCACTAATAAGTGAGGCTGATTTAACAGTAGGAAAATTACCACCCCAATTATGAGAGTATATAAAATCTGCATCATCCATTGGTAATATACATACTGGTGATGCTGAATATGGTTCACTCCAAGTTTCCGGTGGGTCGTAATCAACTATTAAAGCAACACCATAATAAATTGGATTATTATTATAGGCAGCCCAACCAGCAGCTTGAATTGCATTTACTCGTTCAGGGGTCCATCTTCCACCAGTAACAGGATCACGGAACCACCGCCATGTTATCCAAACAGTTGTATTAGCAGGATAATAAAGATTATTATATATGTGTGAATAAACTACATCATTAACTTTTAGATACATATACTGAGTAACTGCACTACGGGTTGTAGCACAAGCTTGCCACACACCGTTAATCCTACTTCCTTTTGGAATATTAGTAGGTTGCATAACAAAATAAACAATTCCACCACCATTATTATTATTAGCAATCTTGGTTGTCGTCTGAACAGGCTGATTTGGCGAATAATTTACATTCTGCCAGCCATTATTACCAGACCAAGAAGGACTAGAGTTTGGTCCTAATGCCCCACTACCAGTAAATCCTCCGTCAGCAATTGGTGGTAAAATAACTTGTATACTCATGTAGGCAATATATCCTTACGACTTGTTCCAGCCAAATCAGTTAAACCACCACCACGTACACAATATGAATCTACATAATGTGCAACACCCCAAACATCGGTCGGACAATGATAATTCCCAGCCATATCCGTAACACAAGTACCTCTAAAAACTCCATCTGATGTTGAATGACATATACATACACTAATATACTGTATAGGAAGATTATCAGCATCAAGACACTGACCATCCACTGTAAATGTAGAATGAGAACCACCCTCAGACCTTGGCCACTCAAAATATAGTGGATTATTTATAGTACTACCATCCGCACACGGAAAATTACCAACAGAAGTTAAAAAGCATGATCTAGTCCACCAAATATCAGTTACCTGCTGTTCATCAAATTCATTATACACTGGTTTAAATGTATCTTCAGAAGTTCTTGAATGATAGTCTCCAGCTTGATGCCAGCCAAGACCTATTGGATACATCGAACCTTGACCATTTGAATAAAAGAAGCATGACATGGCTTCTCCTTAAAAACCACACTTATCTAATAAATACTGCGCTCGAGCCTTAGTTGAATGGTGCTCTCTATTCCATTTCCAATCATTATTAACTTCCTCTTGAAAATCTTCAATATCAAATAAAACTCCTTCTATTCTTTTCTTTAATTCTTCATAATTATCAAACCAATAGACAGAAGGCCTTGGTTCCATTGTCTTCATTGATTCAATCATACATACTGCACCACTTGCCATTATCTCCCAATGTCGGCCGCAATCTGGTCCTCCACCTCGAAACGACAAACATATCTTACTATCTGCTAGAACCTCATAATAATGAGGATCATGATTATAGTAAGTAGATGTCCATCTAGACCAATAATCATCTGGTGCAACATACTTTTGACGACCAATTTCAAGTTTTAAGTGTTTAAAATCCTCAATCAAACGCTCTTTATACTCCTTGCGTCCACAATGATCTCCACCTAAGAAACATATGTCAACAGTACGATCTTTAAGAGGCTTATAACCATTATCAGTTTGGCAGTAATAACGGTCTTCAATAGCGAAATTGATAGGAATACCTGGATTATTATCCAAATGATCCCTTACAAATATCACATCATAACCATTAAGAAACTCATTCTTTAATCCATTATGGCCATCATAACCCCACACCATAATAGACTTTATACTTGGTATGTTAATATGAGAATCTTTAACAAATTGGATAAACAGATCCCATGAGTCAGATGTGTTAGCTAGATATTCTACATAATTATTGCCAGCCTCTTCAATGGCACAAACCTTATGACCAAGGTTTTTTAATCCTTGAATGAGGCTGGCATCCATAAACACATAGTGACGATGAGTGTTTACCAAAATGTTCATTATTCGTCAATTACAAACCAAATATCACTCGCCACTGATGCCGTAATGTTAAACACCACCAGAGAGGCGCTAACAGGAACATATAGACCCCTAGGAAAGGTCCAAATAATTCCTGCCCCAATCTGGTTAAGTGTGTAAGCCTTTCTAAGATAAACAGCAGGAGCAGTTGGTGAAGTGCCCCAAGAAAGCGAGAGATTTGTTTTCGCTGCAGGATCTGCTGTACTCTGTTCTGCCTGAAACACAGCCGCTACTGGTGTAACACCCTGGTTTGCCGGTCTTCCAAGACCCCATGCAACAGACGTTCCTGTAACCTGAGATATACCAATTTCATAGACCTTAACTGCTACCGTCGCTGCAGTATAGAGTTCCACCGCTGCCTGGTTGATGGTGGTGTTAGTAGTCCTTACTGCTAAACTATAAATCGCCATAGTTCATCTCCATAAATTTAGAGATAGAACCATTTAACCTCAAAAACAAAATTAAATTATTCACCTATCGTTATATGCCACCCTTTAACAAAAAGCTTCTTAACCCATGGAGTTCTTATCAAAATCGAAGCAGGTCCGTTTCTTGAACGTCCAGAGTGAGTAAACTCATCTTCAGTTAACTTATTCCCTACATGATCTATAAACTTACCAACTTGAGAACCTAAATGAAAGAAAAGAATATCAAAAGGCTCTAGTTCGTCCCATTCGACTGCATAACCTGGCCATCCTCCCATTCCTAATGCCATACGTTCTGCTGTTACCCTCTGGACTCCTGGAACACCAGCCCACTTATATACAAGATATTCATACATAGAACAATCAACACCCTTAATCATAGCCTGATCTGGAGTAATACCAGGATCTAATTTGTCTGGATACTTTGGATGTTTCTCCATCAAATATCTATATTGCTGCATAACAGCCGGCTGATAACCAATCCAAAGAGCATCAACCGTAGCACCAGATATTTGAAAGAGCAATAGCAAACAAACCAAAGAAAATAGCACACGCAAGAGCACTACCACCTATCCTTTTAAGATTATCACCAGGGGTAATATGATTAAAGATTAAAAGCCCCCACCCTAATGCAAGCCCACCTACTAAAGAACCTGAAACTTTTAAAGTGAGTGATCGTACTAACATCCAGTGATCTTTAACTTCTTTTATTTTACCAGTGGCCTGATCAATAATGGCTACAGGATGAAAAACATCGACTAAAGCGTAAAGCGCCATTAAAAAAGCAACAAATAGAAGTACAACAAAAGTAAGTCCAACCGCATGTCGAACTTCATAATCTGTAGATACAACATAGAATAAACTCTCGTTATCTTCTAGTGCTTCCTTTGATTCTTTATCCATCTTTTACTCCTATTTATATTAAAATATTCTGTCATTGATTAATTTACTTTGATGCCTCTCGCCTCTAGGAGTATTTCCTCCTGATCCACATTTAGTTTATCCCATGTATTTTGCATGTAAAGAAAAAACCGCCACTGCAGGGGCTCCCCAATCATTATAGGTTTTCCACAAATATGCGATTCCAGTAGGTGCCGCAACCATCATAAAAAAAGTATGTAGTCCCTCTCCAATATTTACGTCACAAAAACATACCGGATTTTGAGTGGCATTGGCCGCAGATTGCGTCAAAGGGCTGGAATTTACAGGGAAAGGGGCGACCATAGTGTCCATACCTATCCCGAGCCCGTAAACATTGGGATCGGGTTTTACCGCCACAAGCTCCACAACCTCTTTTCCAGTAAGAATTATTAAGTCAAGAGGATTACCGGACAGTTTTTCCCAAACAAAAGGTCTGTTGCTACTTCCTACAGACACCGAAGCTTCAGAAACATGCGGTTGCCTAAACATCACCTGTTCAGTCTGGTTATCTGCATTCCAAAGGGTGTTATAAGTATCACAACGGATGGGGGCTAAAGCAGTGCCCACTCTGATGACAGGAACCGCAAGACCAAGATCTCTCGCTTGATGTAGGGACTCAGCGACGACAACTCCGTCTTGAAAACCAGTTGGACTAGATTCTGAAGCGGCATCCATCAATGATAGTGTCCCATCTATACACACAAGGCCAAGGCCGAGCAAAACTCCATCATCATAATTTCCCTGCATACAGAAAACTCCCTCATCAGGGATAGTTTGCAGTTCCCATACAGTAGTTACCGACGGAGGAGAAGAAACCATCTTCCCATACAAAGCAACCTTGTTCCCGGCTTTTCCTGTCCATCCATAAACAAGTTGAGGAACATGCCCCGCTGTCGAGGCCAACACTATATTCAATAAAGCGGGTTGAGAATCCTTTTTGAGATCAGTCCAGGCAGTTCCCCCGTTGACTGTAGACTTACTCCAGCATCCAGGCACTAAGCCCGATAGCTGTCCCGTATCTTGACGATTGTAAGAAAAACTCACATCCTTATCCGCCGCTACGCTGGCAACTATACAGTATCGTTTACCCGGATAAAGCTGTTGGGCAGTGAAGGTTTTCCGTATCCACGCATCTGCACTGGCTCCGCTGTCCACGGTTCCGATATCGAATACCAGAGTATCCGGCTCTCCGTCAGAATCCGCTGTGTAAAGCCCTAGCGTAATGTTCCCTTGCGTTCCAACGGCTGTCACATAGATGCTAAGGGCAGAGATCTCGTGTGCAACCTCTTGGGTCCATCCGAATAAAATTCGGTCATCGGTGGCGTTGGCTTGAAAGGCTGAATCGGAAGTCGTATTCATATAGGCAGG
>WSSedB2CaDRAFT_1000013_pt1 | contig 15568 bp, 10 predicted proteins | sample WetSurSB2Cattail_FD_9461 | JGI IMG/M metagenome (IMG submission 9461)
ACCTTAAAGAAGGTTCCAATTCCATGCTAACCAGTGGGACGAGTCAATACATTGCAATCAATGATGCCGACTTACCTGCGGGTTACCTTTTAAAGAATGGTGATGTTACGCAACAAGGAACGTTCATGTATTGGCACAAGCCGACTTCAGTTCCAGGTGCAAGTACATACTGGCCAACGTTTCAAAAATATGATTACGATGGCAATAATGTTTGCTTTGCTCATGAAATGCAGAGTGGCGGTGTTCTTAACGTTCAATGGTGTACAGGGTCTTCAGGACATACTTTAGAGACCACTGCTACGAAAACACTTGTACCAGGGGGCTGGTATCATATTTCGTGGTCTTTTAACGGTCCCGGTAAGCGTTGGGATATGAGAGTCTATGATTTATTTAATGGGAGTATAGCTGCTTATAGTAGAAATTGTACTAATGTTTTACGTACAAATTGTACTGCGCCGTACAGGCTGGGTGTAGCGTCTCCCGGATTTTATGATGACTTGATTATGTTTAATTCTGTCCTGCCTAATTGGACTCAGGACTGTATTAGGTCATTATACTATGATCCTCTTTTTAAAGGGCAAGACGTTCATTCCATATTTCAAACTAATTGGATGCTCGAGATCGGTTCAACAGTAGCAGGAACTTATGTGGATGATGTTATTGTTAACGATACTAATGGTTCGATTAATAATTCGTGGGTTGATAGAGCGCACATTGTTCTTTTAAAAACTGTTGGACCTGGAACTTATAGTGGATTTACTTTATCTGAAACTTCCCCAATTGCGGGGGCAGAACTTGTAAAAAGAATCCCTGCAACAACACTAGATTTTTTATACACAAATGCTGCCGGAACTTGCCATTCATTTACAATGTACGATCCTCCCTTGAAAACCGTTGACATAATGGCTGTAATGAGTACTGCGTGCTTGTGGCGTTCTTCAGCTGCAGCAGGAGTGACTTATCAGTTAATGATGAAGGCAGGTAGTACAACTTACATGTCATCAAACTTTACTATACCTCAGGCACCGACTCAAGAAAATTATGTACTATACGCATATACAAATCCATATCCTGATTTAAAATTTTGCATTTTTGAATCAGATACGGGTTCACTTTTTTCTGATGCAGATCTTGATACTCTAGAATTAGGCATAAAGGTTATTTAATGGCTAACGTTTGGGCAGGCGATCCTAATATTATTTCGGTATGGAACTTTGAGTCAGGTGCGTTGACTACAGACTCTGTAGGTACAAATACTTTAACCGCTGTCAACTCTCCAGCTGAAGATGTAGTAGATTATAAACAAGGTACTTGTTGTACATCTTTAGCCTATGCAAGCAAGCGTTATTTTAAGATTGCGGACGCCAGTTTATCTGCAGGGTTTCCTTTAAAGTCAGGTGATACAGCTCAAAGAATCTCAATGGGTTGTTGGTTTAAACTTGCAACGACAGGAGGAAACGTTCCTGCTATCATTGGTAAATGTTCTTATGGCGGCGTTGGATTAGCTTTATATCAGAATTCGGGCTCATTGCGTATTTCATGGAATGCAACAGCGATTACTATTGTTTCTATTTCTGCAGGTGTATGGTATCATGCTGCTGTTATGGCTGATGGACGTTCCCGAACTTGCTGGGTTCGTTTGTTTGATTCAAATACCGGAATCTCAACTAACTACATTCTAGCCCCCCCTGCGGCTGATTGGACTTTAACCGCCGAATGGAGAATTGGCGCTTGGTCAGGAACCGATGCAGATAGAACTTTTGATGGTAAGATTGATGAAGTATTTGTTTTTAATAGATTACTTTCTATGGCTGAAATTGATGCTATTCGAAATGGTTCATATGAATATGCTACACCATCCGTCGTTAGCGCCAATGATTATACTAGAGATAGATCATGCCTTTCCGTTTATCATTTTGAATCTGGAGCATTAACTACGGATTCAAAAGGATTAATAAATCTTGCTGCTACAGCTACTGCACCAATTGTTAATACCGTTGATTATAAGGTTGGTAGTGGATGCGCAGAATATAATATTCGAGATAATTCATATCATCTTATCACAGAGGCTAATCTTCCGACGCACTGGCCAATGAAAAGTGGAACTTATCAAAGAGCTTGGACTATTTGTTGTTGGGTTAAAGGTTTTGATTTCGGAGCTGGCTCTAGAATCATTTGGGGTAAGTGGCTTTCTACCGGTAATGGTTACTCCGCAATATGTTACATAGGATCATCAACTCAAACTTTTCGTTTCGCGTTTGGTTATTCTACATCAAATACTTCAACTAAAGATACTACGTTTCCGTATTATCCGAACGAGTGGTATCACATTAGTATGTCCGCAGATTTAGGTGGTACAAGTAGATCTTGTACAACTAGAATTTATAGGGCATCGACTGGCCAAGTCTTTACAGATAGATATGACATGTTAGGTAATCAACAAACCCTTACCGGAGCAGCGGATTTTAGAATTGGTAATAACCAAAATGCATCTGCTACTGAGAACTGGCATGGATTGATCGATGAGTTTGTCGTCTTTAATAGATACTTAGCGATAGAAGAAGTGGATGCTATTAGAGGGGGAACTTATAAAGGACCTGTAAGTTCTGATACTCCTAATCCATCTATTGTCCCTGCTGTAATAACGTTTGATCAAGCGGTTAATAATCCAAGATTAACATTCGCTCACGGGGGCGATACTGTCTGGGCAATTGATAATAATGAAACGCACGATGGAGGCTTTTCAGGAAAAAGTGGAACAATAACGATTAATAAAGAATCTTGGTTTTCCACAACAGTTAATGGCCCGGGCACGTTAATTTTTTGGTGGGCCGTAGATTCCACGGCAGACCACCATTATCTTCAATTCCAAATAGATGGTGTAGAGCAACACAAAATTTCGGGTCCAAATAATCCAGGAGCTTGGGCTCAAAAGACTTATTCAATTACTGAAGGTTCCCATACTTTGAAGTGGCGTTATTTTACAGATGATACTGCAACTTCAAATCGAAATGCAGGATGGGTTGATGAAATTTCATTTGGTAGAGCTAATAACTTTACTGGAGATTCTAGTTGTAAAGCTTTGTATAAGTTTGAGAGTAGTGTTGATTTAGGATATGATTCTATTAGTAGTAATCATTTACGTAATGGAAATGGCGTTACATCAAATCGTTTTCAATATAAGGACGGATTTCAAAGCGCAGAATTTTTTAGGGCGAACGGTCAATATTTAGTGGCCGCGGATAGTTCATTAGCTGCAGATTTTCCTTTAAAGAATGGCGACGCAACAATGACTGGAACTGTTTGCTTTTGGGTTTATTTTAAATCGTTAAGCAGTAGTACTTATTATGATATTCTTACTAAAGGATCTACTACGAACCGTTGTTTTGATTTTTATTATTATAACGGTATTTGTTTTAACTGGGGTTATTCAGGGGGCAATCAGTCTATTACGTTAACTGGAGCGTTAACAACGTTTAGATGGTATCATGTGAGTCTGTCATTTGATGGTGTTAATAAAAGACTTTATCTTCGCTTATGGGACGATACAACACAGCAAATTATTTGTGATCAGGTATGGGGCCCAACGAATGCAATGATCACTTCCGCTGATTCATTTATGCTTGGTGCTTTTAGTGGTGCTGCAAACTACTTGAATGGTGTGCTTGATGAAGTCGTCATATTTAATAGGCAGCTACCTATTTGGCAAATGGATGCAGTTCGCAAAGGTTTGTTTTCAGGTACTGGACCTTCTCAACCTGGCAATGATTTCACTAGTGATTCGACATGTAAAGCGTTGTGGCGCTTTGAGAGTGGTGCTAAAACTACAGATAGTATAAGTACTAATACTTTGACTGACCATTCTACAACTCAAATCACTAACGTTGCAGATACAGTAAAGGAAGGAAGTGGTTGCGTGAAAACAACTAACTCTGCCGCTACGTGGCTTCATATTGCGGATAGTTCATTAGCTGCAGGTTTTCCTTTAAAGAATGGCGACGCAAATAAAGTTATTTCTATTTGTTTATGGTTCCGTCCATTTGATTATGGTAATTATCGGAATATTATTGCTAAGCGTGCATACAGCGCGAGTAAAGGCTCGTTTCTCGTTTACTTGAATTCAAGCAATAATCTTTATATCAGCTATTGGTATGGGTCAGGTCAGTCTGGGCAAGATTATCAAATCTATACTGGGATGTCTACATTTAAATGGTATCATTTAGGTTTGACGATAGATGGAATTAATAAAAAAATTACGGCTAGACTTTATGATTCAGCGATGGAAGTTTCAACCTATTGCGAATTTTATCCTGGTCAAGAGTTGAGGATATCTGATACTGATTGGCTTATAGGGGCTGAACAAGGAGCTACAACTGGAACCTCATCAAATGCATTTTATGGGTACATTGATGAAGTCGTTGTTTTTAATAGGCTTTTAAACATCATGGAGATTGACGCTATACGTCAAGGGACCTACTCTGGCACTGGTATTGAAGGTACCGCGATAGATTATCTTGGAGCTCAAATAGCATTCCATTCAAGTGATCATCAAACGTATTTTTGTATTGATCCTTATGCAGGATCCGAAACTTTGAATGATGGCATGAGTTATCAGCGGCCTTGGAGAACACACAAGGGTAAATTTTATGCGCCGGGTGATGTAATTACTTTTCCTGAATCATTAAAATATGTACAAGCTGGTACTGCTACTGTTACGAACAATAGCTTAACTGTTACTACATCTCAAAATTTAATGCATACGCTTGTTTATAGTGACATAGTTACGTTTGGAAGTGATAATGTTTTGTATACAATTAAATCTATAACAAGTACTACTATTACTTTATATAGACCTTATCGAGGAACTTCAGGTACCGTTTCCATTTATAAAATTCCTGGCACAATTCATCCAGATATGATCGGGTGGAATTCGGGAAACTATTATGGATATCCTGATCAACGAATCAAATTATTGGGTGGTGTTAATAGAACTACAGGCATGCAAGATGGAGGATTTTTTGTTTGTGATCATGATGGTAGTTATGGTACTTTAGATGGACAACCGTATATGCAATATAGTAAGATTGGATTTGTACGTAATACAGGGTCGTCATTAATTGTAACCGGTAAAGGATGTATCTTTGATGATATTTACGTTGGTTATTTTAATGGTCAACCTTTTGCTTTAGGTTCAATGTATCAAACAGTTTGGAATCGGTTGGTTGTTGAATGTAGTACATATTTAAATCTTGATAATTCTACTGATTGTATTTTTAATGATCTAGAAATGTTTGTTACATCGACGAACAATTTAAGGTTGGCGTCATTAAAAAATATTACGTTTAATCGTTTCAGAACTGGTAACAGTGTAAATGGTTTATATATTTTTGGGCCTTTAAGGGACATCGTGTTTTATAATCCAGTGTTTGATGAGGGAACTGCACATAATTATGAAATATATTTTTATGCGGACGGTCAATACTACGTTGAAAACTTGGCATTTGTTAATGCCAGTTTAAATGTTAGCACTCCAAAGTTTTATTCTTATTATACTACTAACGCAATAGTTGGAGAAATTTCATATGAACATTATAATCAAACGAAAGATGACAATCGTACATATCTATTTACCGGGTTCCCAACTGGAACTTATCAAGGTATAATGTATCGTGATGCGTTAACTTTTAGAACTAGTGCACCGTCTGCACGGATTGAACTTACTGGCGGTGGGCAAATGCCCATTACAAGAAAGTTTTTTGTTCCAGGGTCAGCAGGAATTGCAACAACTATTTCATGCTATGTTAGGTTCAATTCAGCTTACTTATCTAATTATTGTACGCTACCTAAAATGGGTATTAGAACTATCTCGGGTACTATTCCTGATTATATTTGGACTGAAACTTTTGCAACGGCTCCAGCTGTAGCTGATACTTGGCATCTCTTGACTCAAACAGTGACACCCTCGATTAATACTGTACTCGAGGTTTATTTATATTTTCAATCGATTCATCCCAGTGCGCAGTGTTGGTTTGATGATTTTGATGTGGTAGTACCTGAATAATGTTTTATTATAGAGCCTATTTCAGGTGTAATGATTGCGCAAAGGTCTCTACGAGAATTGTCAAAATAAATGTTAGAAGTAAATTTGATGCCCGAGATAAAATTGGAATAATAAAATGTCACTTATGTATTTCAAAAGAGTCTCTTGAATTTATTAAAATGGAAGAACTTGAACTTTCACACTTGGAAGAATTCATACAATGGACTGGAGAATCGAAAATATCTAATACGACCCTTGATATTTTAAGTACCCGATAAAGACGTTTAATGTCGTGAAAAGGACAAATTGAAAGAATGAGCGCAAGTAACGACTATAACGTCTGGCAATTGTTCGCTAGCATTTCACTCACTGCGGCACTATCATTTTGTGGTTTTTATGTACGTTCTCTTCTAACTAGAGTGAACGAAGCCAATCAACAACTTTCAACTTTAAGAACCGAAGTGTTTGGTCAGATTGAGAAATTGCGTAATGATGAAGAGTCGCGTTGTGTTCGATGCAGGCAGGGTCAATATGAATTCGAGAAGGATATGTTACAGCGTATCTCTCGTCTTGAGGAAAAGGTTGGATCATTGAAGAAATGAATGAGTTAACATTCGTCAGTTCAGTCTTGATCATAATTCCTGCTGCATATATCTTTCACAAGTTTTATCGCTTGAATCAAGGTATTAATCAGTATACTCAACAAGTCCAAAGTTTAAATGGACATTCTGAAGACTCAGCGAGTCAATCCAAACCAAACCTTACCTTAATTCATTGTCAAAGATGTAGCACCGAACCTCAAGTCGACCTTCCCAAAGTAGTTTCGAACTCCTAATTTTAAACTGTGACAAATTTTTCTCATGGGCGACGTAGTGGAGTTTAAACATTCCAACTATACGATCTTGAAACAGATTGAACGTGAAGCTAAACGTGAGTATCGGTTTCTTATAATGGTCACGGAAGGATTAAGTCTTCCCGCTTGGATGATATTACCTGACCAAGAGACTAGAGAAATGTTTGAAACTGGGTTTGTTGAAATTTAATTGAGGAAGAGAGATGGCAAGAATTTTTATGACAGGTGCTGAAACTGGTGATCAACTCGAATGGACTACTTTTAGAGGTTGGATGGCTTGGTATGTTAATTTTGTAGTTTCTAATCAAGTACATACGGGGTCATATAGTTTTTTCAATAGTGCGCTTTATGGCGATGAATATTTAATTAAGACTTTTGATAATGCGCTTACAACTATTTACGGTAGTCTTTGGTATCGTTGGCAATATTATACGGGAGGTTGGGGTGACTCTTGGTTTGGTTCTACCTCACTAATCTGGTTTAGGGGACCCGGAAAAGTTCAATGTGGCATTGGTGTTCAATATAATGGTATTCTTCGCGCATATGCTGGTATGCCTTACGGTACAGATGCAGGTGACGTTTATCTTGCTTCATCACCTATATATTCTGTAATTTATGAACGTTGGAATTTGATTGAATTTAAAATTGTTGTACATCCTACAAATGGAATATTCCAAGTTCGTATAAATGGAATTGAACCTTTAGCGATTGATCTTACTGATGTGAATACGCGCGGCGATGTAGTAGCTAATTCGAATAACATGTTAGATTTTCGTATGGGAAATTATTGGCGCGTTAATGGAGTGTTTAGTAGTTGGTATGACGATATTATTTTAGATGATGTAGAGTGGACAAATGGAGGAAGAATAGTTAGATTACCTATTACACATAATGGATCTTCAAATGTCTGGGTACCTTCTACAGGGATAAACTATCAATGTATTGACGAAGTACCTGCTAACAGTGCAGATTATATTTCGACGTCCACTCGCGGAGCTTCAGATTTATTCACTACTTCTAGTATGCCGGGCGTTTCATGTAATGTTAAATCTGTTAAAGTATCTGCGCACGCCTCAAAAGATGGAGGTCCTTCGAGCGCTGTCCTTCAAACTTTTATAAGGTCAGGACTTGCGATTGATCAAGACGCGCAACGGCCATTAAAGTATGGTGATCAATTATATGATTCAACAATATTTCAAACAAGTCCTTTGACGTCTTTACCATTTACAATACCTGAAGTTAATAGTCTTGAATGGGGAGTTCAGTTTGCATACTCCGGAGACTTGTTCGTAATTCCGCAACAATTGTCAACTCTCTCTTTGACGCTAGGATTTCCCGCGGCTACTGTTAATGACAGTCTCGGGTTGTCAGGAGATCAAGTGATTACTTTAGGCGGCGATGTCCTACCAGTGATAGATTTAACGCAATGGAATTTACCAGGAATTTATAGCGCATCATTAAAATTAAATTGTATTAACCATAACTCTGAATCGTGGTTTACACTTGATATTGAAGGTCCGAAGACTCTTTCTTTTTGGTGGGCAGTAGATTCAGAAATGAATTGTGATTACTTGAGATTTTATATTGATGATGTAGAGCAACACAAAATTTCGGGTCCTAGTTCTCCTTTAGTTTGGGCTCAAAAGACTTATTCAATTGATTCAGGTTCTCATACTCTAAAGTGGAGATACTCTACCGACTATTCCGTTTTTATTGGGTTGAATGCAGGATGGGTTGACAGCGTTCAAATTACTTAAGGTAATTAAACTATCTAATTGAACAAATTGAAAGAAGTTGGGGAGGTGCCACGACATGTCAGCAACAGAAACTTATAATGCAAGTAGAAGTTTTCTTACCGTCATTCCCGATGCGGAAGATTGGGACTCACAATTAAATAATCCAAATGGCCTTCGCGTATGGAGTATTCTCGTTTTTCCTTCTGCAGCTGGAGATCAAATATGTTTAAAAGACGAAAGTGATACTGGGCCAACAATTTTTAAAGCAGTCGACGTTGAAGGCAGAGGTCTATTAATTCGTCTTCCAGCTAACATTATTTTCCCGTACATGGATTATAGTGAGTGTACCTTTGATGATGTAACTAAAGTTCGAATTACTTTTCATATGGCGTAATGGTGAAGCTCGTGGAGGGAGACCGATGGGCTTTAGCTATAAACAAAAGCGTGAGATCATTCTTGATCTTAGAAAGCTTCGTCGTAATCGACGTAATGCTAATGAACGGCTTACACTTAAAGACGTTGAAGAATTGATTTGGAATCTCCCCCCATCATTTTTTGAACGCTTGAATGAAAGAATTTCTAACTGGCAAGGTAAAAAGAATGGGAGGTAAGTAGGACGTGAGTTTAATTCGTGCATATCATTTTGATAATAATGTTTGGCCTCCCGGTGTAGGACCTGTTGGAACAAATTTACCTACCATATCTAGTGTGCAATCACGAACTGGAACGTATAGTATTCGTGGGACTCAGTACGATGGAAGTTCTTATACTTTTAACCAGTACGTTTCTTTTGCACTACCTTTGAGCTTTTCAGAATTTTTTTTACAAGTTTGTATGTACCTTACAGGAACGCCCGAGATTAACAATGGGCACTTTTTAAGGTGGAAAGATAGTAGTGGAAATACTTTAGGGGGCCTGCACCTGAACCCAACTACAAGATTGATTGAAGTTTATACCGGAAACTTTATAACTAAAGTTGTAACGGGGACTCAAGTTTTAAGCGTGAGTACTTGGCATGTTATTGAAGTACACGTTATCATTGAAGATTCAGGTAGTATTTCGGTAAGAGTCGGAGCTAATTCCGATTCGGATTTTTCGGGTGATACTAAACCTGGAACTGGAACTTCGATTAATTCTTTTGATCTTGCGGCTCCTCACCTTAGTAGTAATGTTCATGCTTACTTTGATGATATCGTTTTTAATGATACCACTACTAGCTTTAATAATTCTTGGCCTAACGGTGCTAAGGTTTTTTACTGCCTACCTACTGCCGATGGTACTACAAAACAATGGACTCCAACTCCAGCTGGACTTACTCATTGGACTGCTATCGACGAGATCCCACCTTCAGCTACGGACTACTTGAGAGCTACTACGACTAACTTAGTTGACTCTTTTGAAATTACTGACTTACCCGCAATTGCAGGAACGATTAAGGCTGTTATTCCTGAAGTGTACGCATGGAAAGGGAGTTGTGACAGTCCAACTCGTCTTGCTTTGGGCTTAGACGTTGGTGGTAGTGTTGAATATTCAAGTGATTTGAACGTGTCGGTCGTACAATCTTTAATCAGCGAAGTATTTCCTGAACGCCCTGGAGGGGGTAACTTTACTGCCTCTGATGTTAATAGTATGAAATTGTTAGTAAAGTCATTACCATAAGGAGTTGAGAAATGTCTTGGACTAAATTATCAGGAGTAGGACAAAGCGCTCAACTCAACATTGATGGTCTTGTGCGTTACAATGGCCATTGGTACATGTTGTCAACTGATTACCGTTTGAATGAGTTTGGTGGATCCTCTTATGACTACATGCTTTCTGAGGTTCAAGATCTTCAAACAATGCGGCGAGTACATCGTGGAGGCCCTTGGAGGCAAATAAGATATCCCGATTCATCACAATGGATTGACGGTAATGCTCGTGGTGGATGTCATTTAATAGTTTATAAGAATAAGATTTACTTTGCGACGCGGGATTATTCTACACTTCCATCTATTTATTATACTCGAGTATGGTGCTTTGATCCTCGCAATGGAATTGGGCAACTGCAAAATGTACACACTGTTGCACTTGCAAGCACTGACTGTTATGATGCTTGGCCAAATGATATGTGTATTCATAACGATAAACTTTTTATTGGATGTTGTGATAGAGTAATTCGGTTTGATGGAGTTACGTGGACAGATTTAGATCCTTTTCCATTAACGTTTGATGAGCGTGATTCAAATGGTGCATACAATGATTTTGTAAGTGTATGTTCACATGATGGAAAGTTATTTTTAAGTGCTGGAACTTATGGCCGAGGGTATCCGGACGATTATTATGATCAGTTTAGAATTATGGTCTCTACTAATGATGGTACTAATTGGACGGATGTAACCGTTTGGAATGAGAATCAGTATTCAGTAAATTACGGTGATCAATGGATGGCTTGTTTGACTTCATTCAATGGTCACATTTATATGGTCACCGACTTTGAGTCTATGAATAACTGTAAGATTTATAAGTTGGTGAATGGCGACGGTTCTCCTCAACTAGTCATTGAAGATCATTCTCATAAGTATAGAATGTACAGTCATCTGTTTACGACTCGTTATGATGACGATACTAAACTATATGTCGGAAGTTATAATAGTATCAAGTCGATGGATGTAGATGAAAATATTACTACTGAACTTTCCATCAAGCCTTACCATCCTACATACTTTATAAATGGCTATTGTGATAATGAAACTACTGGTGAGTTTGTTTATGTGGGCGGCGATATTGGATGGGTTTCAGGTGTTAACTTAATTAATGCAGGACTTGTTTATTATTCTGTAGCATACTCAAAAGATTTTTCTGACTATCCTGCATATGGATCTCCACCTCAACCTACGATAGTAATTCCAATTCCACCTGAAATTGATCCTGGGGAACCTCCGATCGATCCTATTAATCCTCCACCGGAGGTTGTAGGCGCTACGAACTTAAGTACTGCCTTTGTTTTGAAAAGCGCTTCGGTAGTTACAACGATTGTAGATGGGGAAAACGTTTCAATAGTTGTAACACCTGAAACCGTTTCATTACAGTTGACTAGATACTATATCGGAAACGTTTCTGTTTCAATTAATGAGATTGATGTATTAAGTTTAAATGCCACTCCATTTAATGCTCATGGGTACATTGTTGATGATTATACGCATAACGTTGAAGTGATTGATTCAACTATCGATCTTAGCCCTATTTCAATTGTTACCCAAATGATGGCTGGAGGCTCAACATGTAAAGCGATCTGGAACTTTGAGTCTGGTGCTTTAACTGTTGATTCAAAAGGGCATAACGATTTGACTGATAATTATTATGTCGCTGAATCAACTAGTGGCGGAGGATATAAGAGAGGAGCATGTGCTGCACTCTTTGACGAAGAGTATACTCAATCCTTTCAAATTGAAGATGCTGACCTTGATAATGGGTTTCCTCTAAAGAATGGGGATACTGTTAAAAAGATTTCTACTTGTTGTTGGATAAAGCCAAGCATCGTTGCATCTCCAACGAGAAGAATCTTTGCAAAGTATAATTCTTCAGATGCTCAATGTTCGTTTGGTGTTAACATTTATAATTCTAAAATTCGCATCCATTGGGGTACTGGAACTTCTGCAACTAGTTATACTACAGCGAATCCAACTTTAGTTGTTGGACGATGGTATCATGTAGGCGTAGTAGCTGACGGCGTTGGTAAAAGTCTCTTTGTTAGAATTTGGGATGATACAGCACAAACGGCATATGATTATACTGTCACGCCTACTACAGAATTGTATGTAGGTTCTAGTGCTGTTACGATTGCCGGCCTTCCAGATTATGAATCTGATCAGTATTGTTATGGCGGTGTAATTGATGAGCTCGCTATCTTCAATAGCTTACTTTCCTCAAGTGACATTGATAGTATTAGAGAAAATGGAATAGATGAATTTGGAGATACTCAAACTTCTATTTCAATTGAACAGGATTTTAATAGTCTTACGCCAACGCTTTATGATCCAGTGATCACGGCTACAGTAGAACAATTTAATGGTTTAGTCATCGGTGATTCCATCGTGATAGGTACCTTAACCTATCCGATCATTTCAATCGGCGACTCAGAAAATCTTATTTCGAATGCTGATTTTGAAACTCCTGGCGAGAACTATTGGTATGCCTGGCCAACTTGGCCGTATCCTTTAACTCCTGCCACCATTGATATTGAATCAACCGAACAAGTGTATGGAGGAACAAAGAGTGGTAAAGTTTCTATTGCATCGGAACGTGACGTTGCTGAAGAAGGAATCGTCGCGGGAATTTCACCAGTTGATGTAGGCGACTCATTTACACTTAGCGTATGGGTTTATTGGGATTCAGGAGAAGCTCCAAGTCTATTTGCTGTTTTCCCGATCGGATTAGATGGAGATGGAAATACAATTTTTGATTATAGTATTCATAGCGAACCTTGCTCCCAATTAGGTACTTGGGAGAAGCTTTCCGTTTCCTACACACATACGTCAGAAGCAATTGATTGGTTGTTCAATATGGTTGCTGGAATTACTGTACCTGATGTAGCTTCGGTCTTTTATATTGATAGCGCTGAATGTTTCAATTCAACCAACGTAGCTTATAATCCTTCAACTAAAACTCAAACAGTTACAATTGAACTTGAAGGGATGGGAGTCGTACAGGCAATTCCTGCGGACACTTTAATCACTTGTAATTTAACTGAAACGGCAACTCAATGCACCGCGAAATTTGTTAACAATGTTTCCCAGTACAGTAAGCGTATCTCTTTAAAAGAATTGGATGGTAACTCTCAAGCTGTTGCTAAAGCTTTTGGTGCAGTACCATTCGAGGTAACTAGCAATAGGCTTTGGGATATAAATGATTTAGGTGAGATTGTTGGTGAGGTATTAGGAGTCGATGAATCATTTACTTCACGAGGGTGTATTACTTGTGTGGCTGAATATATTCCATGGACGGTCTTTGCTTTCTTTGGTGGTCCTGCTGAAACAGAATATACTAACCCATCGTCTTGGGGAATAAACAATAATCATGTTAAGTGCGCAATGGCTAACCAGTCTCAATGGGGTTACATTGATGCTGAAAACAATTATCATGACATCACGGCATCTGTTGAATCCGAGTTTTATAATTATACTCCCGTTGCAATTAATGACGATGGAGTGATGTTAGGTTATAACGTTACTAAGCCTGGTACATATACTGATGGCTATGGGAATGTTGCAGGCGGTTGCCTATATACAATTGGCCAGGGATTCTCTGATCTTCCTTTACCTCCTGGCTTTACGACGTTGATTCATCAATGGGTTTATGATCCACCAGGATATACTACGGTTACTTATTTTGGTCCTAGTGATATTAATAATAGCGGTGTAGTCGTTGGATCGTTAAACCTGTATAGAGAGGGCGATACTTCACCTGGGGGTTTTGGACTTTATGCTCCATCTCATGGATTTATTTATAATGTTGCAGGTGGAACTATAACTATCTTTGATTATCCTGGATCGTCCGCTACCTCATTAGACAGTATAAGTAATTCAGGACTACTTACCGGATCTGCTACAGTTGGTGAAAATTATATTAGTTTTGTATACGATGGCAATGATTTTAAAGTCGTGAATGTTCCAGGTTCGATCTATACTATTATTTCTTCAATTAATAATAGTGGAACTATTGTAGGTTATTACATTGATGAGAATGATATTTCATATGGATTTAAAGCAACACCGACAGGTGTTGAGGGCGCATATGATATAATTGAGTTGAATTATCCTACTGGAAGCGTCTCGCCTCTTAATTTTACTCTACATGAACCTGTAACTGGTGATAGCCCTGATGCAGTTATAAGTCTCGACTTTTTGAGTGAATTGATTGAGCTGTATGAAGTAAATGTTGAAACGGATGCGATCATTGAGTTGGCCCTTCTGAATATTGCTGCAGCGATTAATGACGTAACAGTTTTGTTCTCATCAGTTGAAGTCATTAACTTAGTAAGTGTTTTATTAAGACCATTAAGGGTTAGAGTTGTGTCACCTACGGATACTGTAACTATAACTGGGTTAGGTCTAAACTTAGGTTTAGGTCCATTAATGTAGTGTCTTGACCTTTGTCGCTACCTTAGGATCAAGAAAATAAGATAGGCGTTCATATGAACGCCTATCTTATTTTAACTGCTTGTATTGCTTCGTGTTTATTTTGACCTTTTTTTCACCTTAAAGTTTCCTTTTACCTTTAAGGTAAGGATCAAAAAAGCATTTGTTTCTGTACTATAGGGCCCGTTTCTAATGCTCGTCAAGCGGGGCGGTTTTATCTAGGTAAGGTCAATTACCCACATTTTGAAAAGCCACAATCGATACATTCACCGCAACCTTCTTTATGGATATATCTTCCATGCCTACAGTTTGGACATTCATCATATTCAGCAGTAATAGTTTCACGTTGTGGATCGATATATTCTTCCCAAAGGACTCTAGCTAGTGCATCATAAATAGATAGCACTTTCTTTCCTTCATCCCATGCAATGTCCCTGCCTGCAATACCCACTAGTTGATCATACACTTGTTGTACTGAACAACCCATTTGGAATAATAGACTTACCATTCTTCCAAGAGCTTCAGCATCTGCCTTCTTATTGTTACCACTCTTCCCAATTTCTACGAAGCATTCCATAGGAACACCATCGTGACAATTGATAGTAATGTACATATGTCCTAAGGCAGTCTTGACACAAATGGTATTACCAACTAACTTCCTTGGACGTTTAAATCTTCTTACTTCTGGAACAAGGCCACCAAACTTAATTGGCTGGTTCGTTTTACTACCATCACGATAAACCGTTACTCCTTTTAATCCTTGTTCATATGCAAAGAAGATTAATTGATATACGTCATCGATGGTAGCTTCATTAGGAAGGTT